>Ga0228535_1002172_pt1 | contig 20768 bp, 17 predicted proteins | sample SJ1metagenome_FD_168457 | JGI IMG/M metagenome (GOLD analysis project Ga0228535, IMG submission 168457) | Enriched culture of PCE-dechlorinating microbial communities from Ithaca, New York, USA - SJ1 | ecosystem: Engineered > Modeled > Simulated communities (microbial... > Unclassified | place... | reverse complement strand
TTCCCGGGCTTTTTTGATGACTGCGGGGCCGAAACCGGCGTTGAAAACGCAGACATAATTGATCGGGAAAAGGACCGTGTCGAAATCGAACCTGGACATGGCTTCGACGGCGGCTTCGGAGGAATGGGCCGAGAATCCGATGAACCGGATCTTGCCGTCCTCCCGGGCCTTCAGAAACGTTTCCATGGCGCCGTCCGGGCCGAGGATTTTCTCGACGTCTTCCACCTTGTTCAGGGCATGAAACTGATAGAGGTCGACGTGGTCGGTCATCAGCTTTTCGAGCGACGCGTGAAGCTCGTCCTCGGCTCCCTTGCGGTCCCGCGCCTGCGTCTTGCAGGCCAGGAAGGATTTTTCCCGGTAAGGTTTGAGGGCCGGCCCGAGCACGTCCTGCGCATTTCCGTAGGTCGGCGCCACGTCGAAATAGTTGACGCCGCATTCAAAGGCTTCGCGGACGAGCCGGTTGACTTCTTCCTGAGGCTCCCGGGCCAAAGCCATGCCGCCCAGGCCGATGATGGATAATGTCTCTCCGGTCCGGCCCAGCGGACGGCGGACGAGCTTGCCGGCCGACGGAGACGCGCCGCCGCCGTGAAGCCCCCGGGTCGCGGCCAAGCCCAGAAGCCCTCCCAATCCGACTTTTAAAAAATTTCGTCTTTCCATCGCATCCTCTTCTCAATGACATCGATTTTATCAGTCCCCCGCTGAAAGGGCAACAACCGGCGGCGATTCACGCGGCCTCGTCCCGCCGGGGCCCCCCGCATCGCCGTATCCGCGTTCAACGGGCGCGACGACGGGCTGCACTTCGGATATGAATTTTTGCATGGATATCGAAAAGGCTTGACAACCAGTTAATTTTCTGGTTCTATAGCGTCAACTTTTTTGTGATATTCAACTCAAAAAGTAGGTGGCAGCTTGTTTCCGTTCATTCCGAGGAAAAATGAAAATGCGTGGTTTTCCGACGATATTGTTCCCGTCTCCCCCCTGACGAAATTTATCGGGCATCCCGCTCTATAATCTTCAATTCCGTTCTCAGCAAACCAAGAGAAACGAGAAGGAGAAAAGGCCATGCGAAAGAGACGTGCGTTCACCTTGATCCCGGCCCTGGCGGTCCTTTGTCTTTTGCCCTGGGCGCAAACGCCGGGAGCGAAACAGGGAAAGCCGCGGCTGGCCTACATCTCGAACTTAATGTCCCACACGGTTTCGGTCATCGACCTCGACGGCATGAAATGGCTGCGCGATTTGAATTTCGGCCCCTACCCCATTTTCTCCTCCCTGCATCCCCATGACCGGACGAAGATGATTCTCGTTTTTCATAACTATGACCGCGCCGAGGACGAAGACGTCATTGCCCTCATCGACCTGAAAACCGAAAAAATCTTGAGAAAAGTGAGGTTCCCCGGCCGGGGACTTCCCTCCGGCTTCGTTTACGACAAGAAGCGCGACAGGATTTACATCGCCGACGAGAATGTGCACAAGGTCTTCGCCTTGGACGCCATGACGTTGGATGTTATTTTCGAGTTGCCGGCGGGCTTGGTTCCCGTTCATGTCGATATTTCGCCAGACTGCAGGTGGCTGGCGGTCACGAATCGCAAAAGCGCCAACCTTTACGTCTATGACCTTGACAACATTCTCCATAACGCCAAGGACGGCATTTACACGATCCCGCTCGGACCGAGCCCGGGCCTGCTTTGGGATACCGAAGCCTCGGGCACCACTCTGTTCAGCCACCCGCTCGACATCAAGTTCGGCGGGAACAACGAGATCTGCTATGTCACCGATTACAGCCGGCGGGAGTTCCTGGCGATCGATATTAAAACGCGGACAATCACCGACCGCATCGTGTTCGACAAGACGCCCTTCGACTTCACCCTCAACGGGGAGAGGAACCTGGCTTTCGTATGCCACGTCGAAGGAGACGCGATTTCGGTCGTGGACCTGGAGAAAAAGGCCGTTATCGCCGAGATCTCCGGGCTCTCGCTCAATCCCATCCACTGCGAACTCGACGAAGCCAACGGGATACTGATCGCGGCCTGCTGGGGGGATTACCAGAAGGGAGGAATCCATATCGTCGATATGAAAACGTACAAAATCCTTAAAAGCATTTTCCCGAACGGAGCGAAGGCTTCGATCGGAATCACGATCGCTCCCCCCGCGGACTGAATGAACGGAGCCGTACGCCGGCTGGGCCAACGAGCCCGCTGCTCGATAGCCGGGCGGTCGCGCGGGATTCCCTGATGTTCAACCATGATCAATTTTTTCGGAGGTGCCACATGGCCAAAAAAACGATTCAACTCGTGACGGGACTGCTCATGATATTGACCCTTCCGGCGATCCTGCCGGCTCAAACGCAGACGGGATCAATCAAGGGCGTCATCACTGACCAGGGAGGAAACCCGCTGCCCGCGGTTGTCGTGCATGCCAGTTCCCCCTCTCTGATGGGCGTTCAAACCTACGTGACAACCGAGTCCGGAGCTTTCCGGTTTCCCGCGCTCCCTCCCGGCGAGTACAAGCTGGTGTTCGAGGGATCGGGATTCAAGCCGATCTCCCGCGAAAACATCATCGTCCGGGTGGGGATGGTCGTCAGCATCGACATCGCGCTCGAGCAGACGGTCCTGGAACGGGAGCTGACGATAACCGCGCCCTCCCCGACCGTCGATACGGAATCCACGAAAATCGCCTCGGTCATCGACGAGGATATACTGAAAAATATCCCCCTTGCCCGAAACCTCAATGACATCGTCAACATCGTCCCGGGAGCGGTTTCCGAGGGCGCCGCCAAAACGTTTTCAGCCGTGCATGGGAGCACCGTCCGCGGCAACACCTACGCTTTCGACGGCGTCAACATGAACGATCCGGCCGTCATGTCGCCCCTGACGAATATCAACTTCGACGTCATGGAGGAAATCGAGATCGAGACGGCGGGACATCCGGCCTCGGTCGGAGTCACCGACGGCGCCTACATCAACGTCGTCACCAAATCCGGAGGAAACCGCTTCTCCGGTGGGGCCATCCTTTACTACACCGATGAAGGGATGAACGACATGCTCTGGACGACGGAGCAGGTCAAGGCGCTGGGCGTCGCCCAGCCGGCCGTTGATAAAAGCTGGGGGGACCTCTCGCTCACCTTCGGCGGTCCGCTGCTCAAGGACAGGCTCTGGTTTTTCACCAACGGGCGCTACATCCGGAGGGAACAGAAGACCAACTTCATCCCCTTCACCGACATCCTGGGCCGCTCGCACGGAACGTATGATTGGACCCGCGAAGAAACCATGGGATTTGCCAAGCTGACGTCTCAGGTCAATTCCAGGCTGAAGATGATGATGATGATGAATCACGTGGGGATTTACCAGCCGATGTACGACCAGCCCGGGCCGCGGACGCCCTTTATCTCGACCATGGTCTGGGACCACGAGAAAACCTACACGTTGAACGGCCTCGCGAATTATATCCTGGATCAGAACACGTTCGCCGAAATCCGCGTCGGCTATGTCCGCCGTTTCTTCGCCATTCCCATGCAGAAGGAAGCTCAGGATCTTCCCTGGGTCGATGACGCGGGAGACCTCTACGGCCCGTTGACCGGCGCGCGCTACAACGCCCAGTATGTCCGGAAAAGAACCCAGGCCCTGGCGAGCATCACCCGCTTTCAGGATAACTGGCTCGGCGCGAGCCACGAATTCAAGGGCGGGGTGGAATTCGAAGACGCCTACTTCGATTACGACTGGTGGCGCAAGGACAATATGCAGTGGTACATGGACAGCAGGAATCCGAACAATTACTATGACAAGGACAGAGGCCGCCTTGGATTCTGGATCTGCGGCCCCGAAAGCGGCTCCACCAAAACCGTGGACCGGGGCAGACGGATCGGAGCCTATCTCCAGGATTATTTGACCATCGGAAGGAGGCTGACCGTCAACCTGGGCTTGAGATTTGACCGTTCATGGGGCTGGAAGCCCGCTGTCGCCAAAAAAGCCGCGGGAAATCCCCTGGCCGCGATGCTCGGGGAAAAACTGGTCAGCCCCTACGTCGCCTCGACCTATCCCGACAGGTTCCCCCAAGGACTCAATCCCTGGGGAGACGCCGGCGCTCCCGAATGGAAAAACATCATCATCTGGAACAGCTGGGCCCCGAGGATCGGTCTCAGCTACGACCTATTCGGAAACGGGAAGACCGCCCTGAAGGCGTCTTTTTCCCGTTACAATGAGTACCTCATGATCCAGTACTTCACCTCGCTCCACCCCTACAACCCCCGCACGTTCAATTTTTACTGGGTGGACAGCAACGCCAGCGGAACGCCGGATGCGGCAGACAGCTATACCTTCGTGCCCGCGGACTTCAGGGGAATGGATCCCGAATTCGCCAAGCTTCAAATCAAGCCCGGTACCACGGCTCCGACCAACGATGAATTCATCGTCGGCGTTTGGCAGGAGCTCTTGAAAAACACATCCCTCGGGGTCAATTTCATCTACAAAACCAAGAAAAACATACTCGAAGACGCCCTCTATGACCCGGACAGCGCAGAATACTGGTATCACCTCGACCAGAGCGCGGCCAAGAAATACTGGATCCCGTTCACAACCACCGTCCCGGGGACGGCGCCCTATCCGGATGAGACCGTGACCTTCTATGCCCGGTCGAACGGCTCTCCGCTTCCCTTCACCCAGCTCAGAAACGTCCCGGAGCTCAAACGGAAATACTGGGCCATGGAACTCATCTTGAACAAGCGCATGGCGAACCGCTGGCAGTTCATGGGATCGCTGGTGTACAGCAAGACCTATGGAAACCTGGGCGGTTACTACGGCGCCAGCTGGGGTTGGAGCGACGCCGCGAACAGCCCCAATACGTTCGTCAACACCTCCGGCCTCATCGACACCGACCGGCCGCTTCAGCTGAAACTCATGAGCACCGTTCAGCTTCCGTTCGGCATCAACTTCAGCCATTTCTTCCAGTACATGAGCGGCCAGCCATGGCAGAGGTCGGTCGACATCCAGCCCCCGGCCGCCTGGTGCGCCGCCAATAATGCCTACCGGACCTACTATACCGTCATGATCGAGAAGGCCGGGAGCCGGAGAGAGCGCTCCTGGAACAGCCTCGATTTCAGGCTTGAGAAAGAATTCGGGATCGGCGGCGCGACGATCGGCGCCTGCGCGGACGTGATCAACGTCCTGGGCCATACGGACCTCAGCCTGGGGCTCAATGACGTCTATCGCTGGGATCCGCAAAAGGAAGGAGCCAACCAGCCCGGCGCCAAAATGCTGAACAGCAATTACCGCATCATCAGCGCGGTCAGCGGGCTCCGGACGTTAAAGCTCAGCCTCAGGGTCGTTTTCTAGGGGAAAACAGCGAGCCTGGCGTCGCCACCCGGTGGAACGCCTCCGGCGAGGCCTCAACCGGAACCGGGGACGGGCATGTTCCCAGCGGTTGAACCGCGTGTCCGGCCCGAGGCGTTCCGCCTTGGCAAAGGCTTGGCGGGCGGGGCTGCCGGGCGGCATCCGTTGAGATGCCGGTTTCGTTTTCGCCCTCCTTCAAGCGGCCGACTTATTGAAGGCATAGCCGTTCTGGGCAAAGACGCTCGTGCAGGCGTCCACCACCTCCGGATCATAGAGGATGCCCTTTTTTTCCGAGATTTCCTCCAGCGCGCGATCGATGCCCAAAGCGGGCCGGTAGGGCCTGTGGGAGGCCATGGCCTCGACCACGTCGGCCACGGCGAGAATCTTCGCCTCGAGGATAATCTTGTCCCCGCACAGGCCGAGGGGATAACCCGACCCGTCGATTCGCTCATGGTGCTGGAGGACAATCTGGGCGACCGGCCAGGGGAATTCGGCGTCCTTTAAAATGTCGTATCCGACCTTCGGGTGGTTCTTGATGATGCCGAATTCCTGGTTGGTCAGCGGCGTGGGCTTGGCCAGGATTTCGGCGGGAACCGTGATTTTCCCGATATCGTGGATCTTCGCCGCCATGCGCAGCGCGTCGATGATTTCTTCAGAGAGATTCAGCTTTTTCGCGATGGACCGGGCGAGATCGGAGACCCGCCTCTGGTGGCCGGATGTGAAGGGGTCCCGGCTTTCGATGATCTTGTCGATCACCCGGATCGTCGCGCCCATGGACTGGCGCAGCATATCCAATGTCTGCTGAAGCTGCTTCTCCGCTTGATTGCGCTGCGTGATGTCCCTGACCATCCCGGAAATCGTTTCCTTGTCCAGCGCGGCGCTGACGATCAGGGTCCTGGACTCTCCGGTCCGGGTGAGCGCCTCGCATTCGAAACTGCTGACCATCTTTTGGCTTGAAAGCTGTCCGACCAGTCTCTCTCTATCTTGGGGATCCTTGAGCATCGCCAAGGCGTTGACGCCGACGATCTTCTCGGGGGATTCGAATTCGAGGATCTCGGCCAAGGCCTTGTTGGCGAAGAGGATCTTGCCGTCGGGATCGGTTTGGTACACTCCGACCAGGGCGTTTTCCACGAGTCCTTGATATTTTTCCTCGGATATTTTCAAGCGCTCCTCCATCCTTTTCCGGGCTAAGGCCTCAAGAAAGGCCTCGGACAGGGCCTCGATATCTTGCCGGTCCGACCGCGTATATCCCCCTTGTTTGTTGGCCAGGCCGATCATGCCCATGACTTGGTTGTCCCGTTTCAGAGGGACCACCATGAAGCTCGTGATTCCGGCATGCCCCTTCGAGATATGGACCCATTCGGGATGAGAAAGCGGCTCGTTGACGAGCATCGGCGCCTTATCCTTGACGACCCGGCTCCATATATCGCGGATCGCCGATTCGCCGATAGCCGAGGCGCTTTCCCTCTTCCAAATATGTCCGGAATCCCGGCCCAAATCGCTCTTCAAGAGCATAGCCCGGCTGAGATCGTAGATGAATCCCATCCGGCTGCCGGTCAGTTCCTGCGCCGCCGCGAGGCACTTTTTCACGACATCCTTGACGGCTTCGCTGGCCAGGGCCACGCGGAACACATCGTTAATCGCCTTCAAGAGGGAATTCTGGTGTGAAAAGAGATCCTCCCCCCGCCTTGGCCCCATCGTTTCAAGGGGGAGATCGTCGGCTTGCGCTTTCCCCGCTCTTTCCTTGGTCATCACAATCTCCTTATAAAAACCTCCGCGCTATTTATTTAGTCGTGAAAGTCCGGGAAAGTTGGAATATCGGCGAAGAAGTTTTCCCTGCTCAAGCGCTTGACGAAAACGGCCGATGAGGGAGTTCGATAATTTTTTTTGCTTTTTTGCCGTCAAAAAACCTATAATCACACATAAGGTTAAAGGAAGCGGATTCGGAAAAGCGCCCGTCGCGGCCGCTAGAGACACCAGTCGTGTCACCAGGAGGATCAATGATAGCCAAGTTCGATATCTTCAAGTACATCGTGGAAAAAGCCCTCGACGGGATCTATATCATCTCCCAGGAAAGGCTTGAATACGTCAATCCGGCTTTTGAGAAATTGACCGGCATCAGCAAGGACGTTATTCATTCCATCGGCCTGAATTTTCTCGATCGGGTTCACCCCGACGACCAAAAGATGCTGATCGAACGCCGGAAGGCACGCCGGGAGGGCAAGGCCATTCCCTCGACTTACGAAATCAGGGGAATCGAGAAAGACGGGACGTATAGATACTTCGAATTCAACACGGTCGTTATCCCGGATCATCCCGATTTAGTTCTCGGCATCGTGCGGGACGTCACCGAACGGAAAGCCGCCGAGAGAACCAGGAAAGCCCTTCGGGAAAGCGAAATCTTTTGCGATATGGTCATGGAACGCGCCAATGAAGGAATCGCGATCATTCAAGAAGGCCGGATCGTCTACGCCAATCCCTTCCTGATGAGAAACACCGGGTATCGCAAGGAAGAGATCATCGGCAAGCCGTTCCATACCTTCATCGCCACGGCTTATCTGGATCAGATCCTCGACTACAATCGACGTCGAACAAGCGGCGGCGCGGCCCCATCGTCCTACGAAGCCACGATCAAACTGGCGGGAAATCAGCGAGCCTTCGTCGAGATCAACGTCAGCGAGATGAACTACCAAGGCAAGCCAGGCCTTTTCACCGTCATCCATAACATCACGAAGCACAAGGAAACCGAGATTGAATTGCGGGACACCCTGGCGCAGCTTCGAGAGGCCATGAACGCCACGACGGAGGCGATCGCCAGGATCGTGGAGCACAAGGATCCCTATACCGCCGGGCATCAGCGCCGCGTCGCGGATCTCGCCCGCGCCATCGCCGCGGAAATGGGGCTTTCCCAGGAGCAAATCGATTCCATCCGCATGGCCGGCCTGCTTCACGACCTCGGAAAAGTTTCCGTGCCGTCCGAAATCCTCACCAAGCCGACCATGCTCACGGAAACCGAATTCAAGCTCATCGAGGAGCACCCCCGGGTCGCCTATGACATCCTGAAATCCATAGCGTTTCCCTGGCCGGTGGCCGAGATCATCTATCAGCATCATGAAAGGATCGACGGCTCGGGGTACCCCCGGGGCCTTAAGGGCGACCATATCCTCATCGAAGCGAAAGTGCTGGCCGTCGCGGATGTCATGGAGGCCATGGTCACCCACCGGCCGTATCGTCCCGCAAAAAAAATCAAGGAGGCCCTCGGCGAACTCGCCGATAAAAAGGGAATCCTTTACGACCGGGATGCCGCCGAGGCCTGCCGGAGATTGCTGACGGAAAAAAACTTCACGTTTCGAATGGACTTCAACGAAACCGACAGGATTGAATGAACCCGGATATTCCGCCCGTCCAAACGGAACGGCGTCGCGGCCGTAAGTTGGAACGGGGAAAAAACGGTTTAGCCGCGCCGATCATGGCGCCGGAAACCTCACCGTTTCTTCTCCGGCTCCGCGGGACGGCGGGGGAAATCAAACATCTTCCAGCGGATATACGTCCAGGGCGACTTCTTCGTAGGGATGAGCCTTTTTGACGGCGGCGATGACTTCCGTGAGGATGCCTCGGCCGCAGATGACTTCTATCCGCTCTTCGTCAACCGTTTCCAGCTTGCCGACCTCGCCGATTGCCGGATTGGCGCCCGGCTCCGGCTTGAATCTTCCGGTTCCCTTTGAAGAAAAGCTGCAGAAGGAATAATGACCGCTCCGGCCGGCGCCGGCCCGGCCCATGGCCTCCCGGACGGCATCGGCATGCGTTTCCGGCACGGTCACGACGATTTTCACGTTTCTTGATCTGTCCATGGGTTCATTATATATCCGGCCCGCCGTCCAACAAAGGCGGGGAACCCAAACGGTCCTTGAGCGCGGCGGCAAGCGGCCGATGCGGCGCATTAGACCCGCCTTGTAAGAATTCCATCCTCTCCTCCCCCGGTCGCCGTGGATTATCGCCGAGACCTCGCCCCTCGGCTCCATGAGCTTCGCCGGGTCGTCACGCTTTTCCCCAAAGAGCCGGCGGCCGCGCGGTCCAGATGCGGCGTCAGACCCGGAATCGTCTCCGGAAATAAGCGGACCCGACAACGGCTCGAAGGACCGCGGCCGTCGCGGGGCACCGCATCAAGGCCGCCGACGCTTGGTTCAGCACGCCGGGGACGCGGATGACTTTCCGGCGCCGGAGCGTCTTGAGCGAAATGCGGACGACATCCCTGGCGGACATCCAAATGAACCCGGGAAGCGAGGATCTGTCGACTCCCATCGCGGCGTGGAATTCCGTGTGCGTCATTCCCGGGCACAGGGCTTGAATCCGGATGCCCGTGCCCGCCAGCTCGTATTGAAGGTTTTGGGAGAATTGAACAAGGAAGGCCTTGGTGGACCCGTACATGACCCCGGAAAAGGGGGTGAACGCGGCGACCGAAGCGACATTGATGACATAACCGCGCCGCCGGGGGATCATGCCGCTCAAAGCCGCCCGCGTCAATCGGACCGCGGCGACGACGTGGACCTGGACCATATCGACGGAGGGACCGATGTCCCCGCGGGAAAACTTCCCGCCGCTGCCGAATCCGGCGTTGTTCACGAGAAGATCCAGGTCTTCGGCCGCGGAGACGGCGGCCTCCACTTTTTCGATGTCCCGGCTTTTTGAAAGATCGGCCTGAAGAACATCGACAACGGCGCCGTATCGCTCCCTGAGCTCGGCGGCGATCGCTTCCAGCCTTTCTATCCTACGCGCGACGAGGATCAGCCGGGTTCCGGAAGCCCCCAGCTGCCTGGCGAACTCCGCCCCGATTCCGGCGGAAGCTCCCGTGATCAACGCCGTTCGCACGTTCAATTTGAGCATGTTCCTCTTCTCCGATCGAATTCGGTTTTCATCGTCATCAGGGGACCTGGTCCGGCGGATGTCCGATCCATCAAAGAGAGCCCGCGCGGCGCCGGCGTCGCCCCGGAAGGCTCTCGACGGGCGGGCGCGCGTCCAGGTATTCCAACACCGCTTCCGCCTCCCGGGCGAACCGGGTTTTCAGCAGCGATTCGGGATTCCCGATGGCCCGCTCGAACCCGCTGTCCCTCGAAATCCTGGCGATCACCGGCAGCCCGCCCCGACGGCGGCTCCTTTTGTCCGACATGTTTTCGACGACGCCTATGAAGGGGATGCGCATATCCCTGAAAAGGCTGATGGATTTTTCGACCAGCCGGTACGACAGGATGGACGGATTCACGACCGCGAGAATCCGCGCTTCGGGTATCCAGCGCACGACATCGAGGGCGGCGTCGCTGATGCCGGGGGGCATGTCCAGGAAAAGGTAATCGAGCTCCCGCCATTGGGTGACCGCCAGCAGCTCGAGGATGGCATCGGTGATTTCATGCCCCCTGAGGTGCAGCGCGCGCCGTCCCGTGAAAAAGGACGCGGACATGAACTTGACGCCGGCGACGACCGGAGGCTCGAGGCCCCCGGTTTCCTCGGGAAACGCGTTTTCCACCCCCAGGATCGCGTCGCAGCAGGCGCCGGTGAAATCCAGGTCCATCAATCCCGTCCTTTTCCCGTTTTTCGCCGCGACGAGCGCCAGGACGCAGGACAGCGAGCTTTTGCCGACGCCTCCCTTCCAGCCCGTGACCGTGATGATGTTGGCGATCCGGCTCAGACGCTTCCGGATAATGCGCGTCCGGGGCTCGATGTTCACCGCTCGCCCCGTATTTCCTTGATATAAAAGCCCCGGCCCTTGACAACGCTGAAATCCCCGCTGCCGCACTCCGGGCAGCGGATATAAACGCGGGCGACCTCGGGCAGAAAATGGATCGCCTCGGAGGTCTGATGGTCCAGTTCGTCCTTCTGGAACTTAAAATCCCGATCGCAGCCGTGACAGTGCAATTCCACGTCCTCGTTTTCCAGCACGATCCTGGATTTTTTCAGCCGGGGATAATTCTTTTTCATCTGGTCGTAGGCGCTGATGAAAATGCCTTTGTCAATGCCCTGCAACTCGCCCAAAACCACCACGACTTCGCTGACGGATTTCATTCCCGCCTCCCGCGAAGCGCTTTCCGCCGTTTCCACGACGGCGTCCGTCAATGCCCATTCATGCATGAAATTCCATCCCCGGCATTCGTCATGTTTTGTTTCATGGAACGTTTTAATATAGCATAAAAATCCTCCGCCCTCGCCAAAAATCGCCTGCGCGCGCGGCTTTTTCCCTCCGGCATCCCCCCTTTGTCCTCGGCGGAAAAACGATGAGGCCGCATTTCGCCTTTCAATTATGGTAGAATCGTCGGTCTGATCGGACGGGAATGGATATCGCCCCGGGCGATTCCGCCGCGCAAGGCAACCCCGCGTCCGGGCGGAGGCGCGGATCATCTCCGCTCCCGCGAAAGCGGCGGCCCCGCCGGATCCCGTCACATGATTCCGGGAGAGAAGCGATGAGATGTTTGGTGACCGGCGGAACCGGCTTGATCGGTTCCAATTTAACGCGATACCTGGTTCAGGAGGGCCACGAAGTCGTCATCACCGCCCATGAGGCCGAGCAAGCCCTCCCCTTTTTCAAGGGGAAGCGGCTCTTTCCGGGTTTCCTCGGGCTCGATTGGGACGCCGTCGGAGCCGTCGATGTTCTCTTTCATCAAGCGGCGCTGAATGACACTCGGACATTGGACCGCCGCGAAATGCTGAGGGCGAATCTCGAGTCTTCCCAATCGCTGTTCCGGCATGTCGCCGCGAACGGCTGCCGGCGGATCGTCTACGCGTCGTCGACCGCCGTCTACGGACGGAATCCCGCCCCCTACAAGGAAACCGGCCCGTTTGATTTGAACACCCCCTACGCGGAATCGAAGAAGCTTTTGGACGATTTCGCCATGGAATTCGCCGGGGAGCACCCCGGCGTCACGGTCGTCGGGCTGCGGTATTGCAACGTCTACGGACCCGGAGAGGACCACAAGGGACGGCGCGCCACGATGGTTTACCAATGCGCCCAGCAGATGCGGAAAGGGAATCCGAGACTCTTCAAATACGGGGAACAGAAGCGCGATTACGTGTATGTCAAGGACGTGGTCCGGGCCAACATCCTGGCCGCCTCCGCCCCGGCGAGCTGCGTCGTGAACTGCGGCTCGGGGAAACCCGTTTCCTTCAATCGGCTCGTCGAGATCCTAAACGACGTTCTCTCGTGCCGCCGCGCGCCGGAATACGTGGACAATCCCTATGCGGGCAACTACCAGGATCACACGGAATGCGATATGTCTCTCGCCGCGGAAAAAATCGGCTTCTCCCCCCGCTTTGACATCGAAACCGGCATAAGGGATTATTTCGAAAGCGGCCTTCTGGCGAAATAGCGGCCGGCGGAAGAGCGGAAGGCGCCCGGGGGAAGAAGGCGCCGCCCGTCCCCCGCCGGTTCTCCCGCACGCCCCCGTCGTTGACACCCCGCCGGGTCCTGGAGTATTTTAAGGTCGCCATGTCCAAGGTCACGCGGTTCGGCGTATCCCTCGATTCGAACCTGTTCCGCCGGTTCGACGCCCTGATCGAGGGCCTCGGCTATAAAAACCGGTCCGAAGCCATCCGCGACCTGATCCGGGACCGCCTGGTGGCCCAGGAATGGGAGAGCGGAACCGGCCCCGCCGTCGGCGTTCTCACCCTGGTATACGACCACGCGGTCCGCGAGCTGACCGAAACCCTGAACTCGATCCAGCACAAGCATATCGATCTCATCATCGCCTCGACGCACATCCATCTCGACTCCCATAACTGCCTCGAAGTCATCATCATGAAAGGCCCCGCGGATCTCATCAAGAAAACCGCCGACCGGCTGATCATCACCAAGAGCGTCAAGCACGGCCGTCTCCTGACGACCACGACCGGCCGCCGCATCGACTGATCCCCCCGATCCCGCCCGATTCCGGGGAAAAAAACGTTTCGGATCGCTCCGCTGTTGATTTCCGCGCGCGGAAGTGTTATTTATCTTATATTCGTGTTACCGTGATCAAGGAGTCGCTCCAATGAAGAAGACCATTCTCGCGTCGCTTCCCGTCCTCCTTTTCGCCGCATCCATGACGGCCGCCGGGATGGACGGGATCGAAAAAGACGACAAAGCCGAAACCGGCGCGCCGCGCGTCCGCCACGAGGTGACCGTCACGGCCGCTCCGGTGTTGAAAGAAGTCAAGGACTGCTCGACGTCCGTCAGCGTCATGGACGAGACCGATATTCTCGCGGTCCGCCCCCTCAACGCCCTCGGAGCCCTGACCCATCTCCCCGGGATCTTCGCTCACAGGACGGGGGATTTCGGGAGGACCGACATCGAAATCCGCGGCCTCGGGCAGCGGGGACAGCGCCTGGCCGTTCTCGTCGACGGGCGGCCGGAAAAGATGGGGATCTTCGGCTGCGCCGTCACGCACGCCTATCCCCTCGACAACGTGGAGCGCATCGAGGTCGTCCGGGGGCCGTCATCCGTCCTCTACGGGCCCGATGCCGCGGGCGGGGTCGTCAACATCCTAACCCGCAAACCGACGGAGGGCTTTGGAACGGACCTCACGGCCGCTTACGGCGGCTACAGGACCATGTCCTTGAATCTCCGCCACGGCGCCAAGACCGGGAAAGCGGACTATTTCTTCACGGCCGACCGCCTGACGAGCGACGGGCATGTCCCGCATTCCTCCTATCGGGGATCTTCCTTCACCGGGAGGCTGGGATACGAACTCGGTTCCGGGCTTTCTCTCCGCCTTCAGGCCAAGTACTTCGACGGGCACAAAAACGAGCCCGGTCCGGTTCACCATCCGTCCCTCGTCTCCTGGAACGATTACAGGCGCGGCTCCGTCAGTTTCCAGATGAACGGAAACTGGGATCCCGCCGATCTTTCGCTCATCCTCTACAACGATTTCGGCGATCACGAGTTTTCCGACGGATGGAATTCGCGGGACCACTACAACGGAGCGATCGCCAGGATGACCGTCAAGCTCTCGCCGTCCCACAATCTCTCCTGCGGCGTCGACGCGCGCTTCCTCGGCGGACGAAGCTATAATTCCCCCAGGGGAAGCTGGAACAAGAGCGACGTCGGCGTCTACGCCTACGACGAATTCGTCCTCGGGCGGCGGTGGATCCTCTCGGCCGGATTGCGGGGGGACAAGGACTCCCAGTTCGGCTGGGAAGCCACCCCCCAGGCCGGGATCGTCTTCAGGGCGGGCGCCTCGACGTCGCTCCGCGTGTCCGTTTCCAAGGCCTACCGCTCCCCCCACATCAACGAGCTGTATCTTTTCCCCGCGTCCAACCCCGATCTCGAGCCCGAGCGTTTCTGGAACCACGAAATCGGGATAGACCAGGCCGTCTCGGATACTGTATCCGTGTCGGCGGCCTTTTTCCGGATGACGGGCTCCAACCTCATTGAGCAGGCGCCGAATCCCGCCGGGTTCCCCCGGTACAGGTTCCTCAACACGGGCGCCTTCACCTTCAACGGGGTGGAGGTCGGCCTGTCCGTCTCGCCTTTCCGATCCATGACCGGGAAGATTTCCTATTCTTACCTGGACGCGGGCGACCTGACCAAGGGCCGCCCGGGGCAAAAGATCGACGCCGACGTCCGCTGGCGTTCGGGACGCTTCCAGGCTTTTTTCAACGCCCAGCACGTTTCCCGCTATTACGCCCAAAACAAAAAAGCGCTGCGCATACCCTCCTACGTCCTGGCCAACGCGCGCTTCGAATTCTCCGTGACGAGGAGAATCGGAGTCTTCGCGGACATCAACAATGTTTTCGCCGAAGATTACCTCATTTATGCCGACCTTTCCGGACAGGCCGCCGGGCTCTACCAGATGCCCGGAAGAAACCTGCACTTCGGCTTTAGGACGCGATTCTGAGAGATTTGAGATACACCGGCAGGGACATCGCGGCGGGAGGCCTGTGCATGGCCTTATCCGTTGTCCTCCCATGGCTTTTTCACGCCGTGGGACTGGGCTCTTTTCTCCTGCCCATGTTTTACCCGATCCTGTCGGCGGGCTTCCTGACGCCGTTCCCCATCGCCCTGACGGTTGGGCTCCTCAGCCCGTTCGTTTCGTCCTTCCTGACGGGTATGCCTCCTCTGTATCCGCCCATGGCGTTTGTCATATCGGCGGAGGGCGCGGTTTTGGGAAGCCTGCCGTCCATTCTTCACCATCGATTCGGCGCCGGCATCCGGATCAGTCTCGCGGCGGCTCTGGCCGCCGAGCGCGTCGTCCTCGTGGCGGCCATCACCGCCGCCGCCCGCTGGCTCGATCTGCCGGCGGATTTTCTCGGCTGGGCGTCATTTCTCCGCAGCCTTCCCGGCGTGATCGTCATCTTCGCCATCTTCCCGCCCTTGATCGCCGCCGTCGAGAGAAAAATCCTCGCCCGCCCGGTCATGGAATGACGGAGTCCCCCGTGAACAAGCCGAGTTTCTTTTCGTCCCTGGCCGGCGAATGGGAGTCCCTTCACTCCCGGAAAAAGGAAAGCGACGCCCTCCGAAGGCTCGCGGGGGAGTTCCGGCTCGCCGAGGGCGACCGCGTTCTGGACGCCGGATGCGGAACCGGCCGTCTCTGTCCCTTTCTTCGCGAGCGGGTCGGTCCCCGGGGCCGGATCATCGAACTCGATTTCGCCGCGGACATGCTGCGGATCTGCCGCGGAAAAATCAAACACGGCCGCACGGGATTCGTTCAAGCGGACTCGGAATGCCTTCCCTTTCCGGATTCCGTGTTCGACGCCGTGATCTGCTTTTCCCTTTTCCCTCACCTGGATCGCCCCGGGGCCGCGGCGCGCGAATTTTTCCGCGTTCTCGTCCCCGGGAAAAAAGTCTTCGTCGCCCATCTCATGAGCCGAGAAGAACTCAATCTCATGCATCGCCGGACCTCGGGGCCCGTCAGGCATGACCGGCTGCCCGACGCCGCGGAGATGCGGGGCATTCTCGGCGACGCCGGATTCGAGGGCGTTCAAATCGTCGACCGCCCCGGCCGGTATTTCGCCGAAGCGAAAAGGCCCGCCTTATGAAAGGCCGTGTCGATCCGAGATTGAAGGTCCTCGTCTTCGCGGCGGCCGCCGTGACGGCGGCCTTCTCCGGTTTCGCGAGGCTCGGCGCGCTGGCCTTTCTCTGCCTCGTCCTCCACGCGATCGCCGGAATTTCCCTCCGGAAACTTTGGCTGCGCATCCTTCCGGTCGTCCCTCTCCTCTTGTTCCTTTCCGTCACGCTGATCATCGCCGGGCACCGCGGTCCGGGCCGCGGCGGAGAATTGCTTCATTCCGGCCTCATGGCTTCCCGGACCTTCGTCATCCTCTGGGCGCTTTTGCTCTTTTCGGCGACGACGCCGCCGCCCGAACTCGTCCGCGCCCTGGCCGCGCTCCGCTGCCCCCGCCCGGCCACGGATATCCTTTTCTTCTCGAGCCGCTACCAGCGGCTTCTCGTCCGCGAGGCGGAAAGAATGCGGCAAGCCCTCGCGGTCCGGGCCGCCGCGAACAGGAAGGCCCTCCTGAAGGCCCGAGTCCTTTCCCGCCTTCTTTCCCGGCCGGTCGACAAAGCCTTCGAGCGGAGCGAACGCATCCACGCCGCCATGCTGGCGAGGGGCTGGGCGGGCCGGCTTCCGGTCCGGCCCTTGGGGCGATTCTCCCTTCGCGACGCCTTATTCGCCGGCTTCGCCGGCGCCTGGATCTCGGCCTCGTGGATGTTCCTCCGATGAGCTCCGTTCTTTCGTTTTCCCGCGTTTCCTACGAATACCCCGGAGGCCGCGCGGCGCTGCGCGATGTTTCGTTCTCCGTCGAAGCGGGCGAATCGCTGGCCCTCATCGGCCCCAGCGGCGCGGGGAAAACGACTTTGCTGCTCCACGCCAACGGCCTTCTCCGGGGCCGCGGCGAGGTCCGCGTCGGGGAGGAGCCCGTCTCCCGCGAAAACATTTCCCGGATCCGCGCCCGGATCGGCTTCGTCTTCCAGGATCCGAACGACCAGATCTTCATGCCCACAGTCATCGAGGACGTTCTTTTCGGCCCGCTGAACGCGGGCTGGGAAAGGCCGGCCGCCGTGGAGCGCGCGGCTCAAATCCTCGAATCGTTCGGGCTCGGCGGCGAATTGGAAACCTCTCCGGACCGTTTGAGCCTGGGGCAGAAAAAGAAGGCCGCCCTGGCCGGCGTCATGATCATGGATCCGGCGCTGGTGATTCTGGACGAGCCGACCGCCAATCTGGATCCGGGCTCCCGGCGGCGCCTCATCGGAGACCTGGGACGGCTCGGCGGCACGAGGATATCCGCTTCGCACGACTTGGATTTCGTCTGGGAGACGTGCCGGCGGGCCGTGCTTCTCGACAAGGGCGCCGTCGTCGCGGACGGCGACTGCCGGGAACTTCTCCGGGACGGGGAGCTCCTGGAAGCCCACGGCCTGGAGGTCCCCCTCTCCGCGCGCCTCGCGGACGGCAAGGAATGAGCGGACTCCGCCCCCCCTCGATGTCCGGCGTCATGACGGTTGAATCCCCATCGGCTATGCCGGACGGCTCATCCGGCGTTCCGGCGCGTTCCTCGTCGTTCACTCCGCCGCGCCGTCGGCGCCGGGATGCGACCGGGCCTCCTCGAACCCGGCGAAACTCTCGATCAGGAAATCGACCATAAGCCTGTTTTTCGGGAATTCCATTTTTCCCTTCTTGATGTAGACGCAGAAATTGTCGTCCATCATTTGCCGGCCGGGAAAGACGTCGCACAGACGGCCCTCGCGCAGTTCGTTCTCCACGGTGTAGCGGGGCACGAAGCTGACGCCCATGCCCGCCAGGGCGCCGTTGATCAGGCCGCGCACGTGGTTGATCTGGATGATGTTCCTGAGCACCGTGCGGTGCTCGTCGGGCTGCGCGAAGAGGAAATTATTCCACCACTCGCCGCTTTCATCCATGGACAGGATCATCGCCCGCTCCAGATCTGCGACGCCACGGATAGCGTTGTCCTTCACGAAGGCCGGCGTCGCGATCACCACGTACCGTTCGCGAAACAGGAATATGCGCTCGATGTCCGCGTGATGGCAGGGCCGGCAGTCGATGATCAGGTCCAGTTCGTCGCGCAACAGGGCCGCGTGCAGGCGGTGGGAGAACTGGCAGTAGGGATGGATATTGCCGTGGCGGCGCATGAATTCGGCCAGATGCCAAACCAGGACGGTGGTCCCGAACTCCACCGGCGCGCCCAGGTAAAGTTTCTGACGAATTTGCCTCCGCCCGTCATGCAGATCCGCCTCAAAGCGGTCGATTTCATGAAACACCTTCTCGCACGAGCTGAACAGCGCATCTCCGGCTTCAGTCAATCCATAGGCGCCGCCTCGGCGCACAACCAGGGCGGCGCCCACGGATTGCTCGAGTTTCTTTATCGCGTGACTCACGGCCGACTGCGTCACGAAGAGCCGTTCAGCCGTTTTGGTGAAGCTGCGGATCTTGGCAAAGGCCCAGAATGTTTTCAATTGATACAGATCAAGCGCCATCGATAACTCCCCTAATCCATAAGTTCATTCATAATTTATATGAACATTATGAATTTGATTTATACGAGTATTTAATCTATTAAATTCATGAGAGAAGTCAAGAGCAAAAAGGGACCCTCTTAGCCCCGGGCTGAATGACGGTCATTTTGAATAGGAGGCGAACATGACCAACGCCAGGGTCGAAATTCCGATGCCCGCCAACGAGCCCGTCCTCTCCTATTCACCCGGCTCCCCCGAACGGAAGCTTCTCCAGGCCGAACTTGAAAGGCAATACGGAGAAACCCTGGAGATTCCCCTGATCATCGGCGGCCGCGAATTGCGGACGGGGAAGCTGGGCAAGGCGGTCTGCCCCCACGAACATCGGCATGTTTTGGCCGAGTTCCATCAAGCGGGCGAAGCGGAGGTCCGCAAGGCTGTACGGGCCGCCCTTGCCGCCCGGGAGAAATGGGAGCGGACCCCATGGCACGACCGGGCGGCCGTCTTTCTGAAGGCGGCGGATCTTATTTCCAACAAGTACCGTTATATCCTCAACGCGGCCACCATGCTGAACCAGAGCAAAAACGTCCATGAGGCCGAGATCGACGCCACCGCCGAGCTGGCCGATTTCTTGCGCTTCAACTGTCACTTCATGCAGAAAATCTATTCCGAACAGCCGTTGCATCACTCGCCGGGAACGTGGAACCGGATCCAGTATCGTCCCCTGGAGGGCTTCGTTTTCGCCGTCTCTCCGTTCAACTTCACCGCGATCGCCGGCAACCTGTGCGCCGCGCCGGCGTTGATGGGTAATGTCGTGGTCTGGAAGCCGGCCTCGACCTCGGTGTTGAGCGCCTACTACCTGATGAAGCTCTATCGGGAAGCCGGCTTGCCCGACGGGGTCATCAACTTCGTGCCCGGTCCGGGCGCGCATGTCGGCCCGCAGGTGCTTCGGAACGAGCACCTGGCCGGAGTCCACGTGACCGGATCGACCCAGGTTTTCAGCGCGATGTGGCAGACGATCGGCCAGAACATCCGCGCCTACCGTTCCTATCCGCGCCTCGTCGGAGAGACGGGAGGCAAGAATTTCATGTTCCTGCACCCCTCGGCCGATGTCCGCACCGCCGCGGTCGCCCTTGCGCGCGGGGCCTTCGAATACCAGGGCCAGAAATGCTCCGCCGTGTCCCGGGCCTACATCCCCGAATCACTCTGGCCGCGGTTGTGGAGCGGACTGGAGCCGATGATCGACGACATCACGGCCGACACGGGCGATCCCCGGGATTTCAAGTTTTTCAACGCCCTGATATCGCAGCCGGCCTTCGACAACACCATGGCTTATCTGGCGGAGGCCAAGCGAAGCCGAACCGCCAGGCTGATCAAGGGCGGAAAGGGCGACAGCGGCACCGGTTATTTCATCCAGCCGACGGTCATCCTCGCCGACGATCCCGGCTACATCACCATGAAGGAAGAGCTGTTCGCTCCCGTGCTGACCGTCCATATTTTCCCGGACAAGCGGTACAAGGACGTGCTGCGGCTCTGTGACTCCTCGTCCGCCTACGCCCTCACCGGGGCGGTGTTCGCCGACAACCGCGCGGCCATCGGCCAGGCGCTGGATTCCCTGCGCCACGCGGCCGGAAATTTCTACATCAACGACAAGCCCACGGGGGCGGTGGTCGGCCAGCAGCCGTTCGGCGGCGGCCGGGCCTCGGGGACCAACGACAAGGCCGGCTCCCACCTGAACCTGCTGCGCTGGACATCCCCGCAGACCATCAAGGAGTGCTTCACTCCGCCCCGTGATCACCGTTACCCGTTCATGGAAAAGGGGGCGTAAAGGAATATGGACCATATCGCGCCGGCAATCGATACACAGGCCGTCAAAGCCCGGACATTCCAAGCGTTGGGGCTCTCGTCCGAGAACCCCGGCGTCTGCAACGGCCGATGGCTGGGCGGCGGCGGACCCCGAATCCAGTCCGTAAGTCCGATCGACGGAAGCCTTCTGGGCCAGGTGAGCGGAGCGG
>Ga0228535_1002169_pt1 | contig 20792 bp, 17 predicted proteins | sample SJ1metagenome_FD_168457 | JGI IMG/M metagenome (GOLD analysis project Ga0228535, IMG submission 168457) | Enriched culture of PCE-dechlorinating microbial communities from Ithaca, New York, USA - SJ1 | ecosystem: Engineered > Modeled > Simulated communities (microbial... > Unclassified | place... | reverse complement strand
CCGATGACAATCTTCTGCACCGCATAGTCGCGAATCCATCGTCCGAGAATTTCCAGATCGTGCTTCTTCGTCTTGCGGATAAGCGTCGGCAGGCCCTGTGCCGTTAATCCCAGCTCATCACAGACGGCCACGCCGATTCGTTTCTCTCCGTAATCCAACCCTAAAATACGCAAAAGACACCTCTTGTGTTTTGTTGTCTAACAATTCCAATTCGTATTTTCAAGAATAAAATCACAGGCCGTCCGGCACGGATAAAACCGTTTTCAAATATGAGGTTGTGAAAAAGACGGGAGTTTGTTATCACTTTTCCGCAACGACAAAACACCGGGACGAAAGCATGCAGCATTTTGTTTTAGGCACAGCCGGCCACGTGGACCACGGCAAGACATCCTTGATCAAAGCCCTGACCGGCGTGGACACAGACCGTCTCAAGGAAGAAAAGGAAAGAGGCATCACCATCGAGCTGGGATTTGCCTCCCTGACCCTTCCGTCCGGACCGACGCTCGGCATCGTCGACGTGCCGGGCCATGAAAAATTCATCAAGCACATGGTGGCCGGCGCTGCCGGCATCGACCTGGTTTTAATGGTCATTGCCGCAGACGAAGGCGTCATGCCGCAAACGAAGGAACATCTCCAGATCTGCTCGCTTCTGGGCATCACGACCGGCCTGGTCGCTCTCACGAAAATCGATCTGGTGGAACAGGACTGGCTGGAGCTGGTGCGGTCGGAAATATCCGACTACCTCACGGGCACGTTCCTCGCCGGCGCGCCGATTATCGCCGTTTCCGCGGTCAAGGAAACCGGTGTCCGGGAGCTTTTGGCGGAAATCGACCGGGTCGCGGCGCAGTTGAGCGAGAAAACCGACGACGGCATATTTCGCCTGCCGGTCGACCGGATTTTCACGATGAAAGGCTTCGGGACCGTTGTCACCGGAACGCTGATTTCCGACCGGATCCGGACGGGCGAGGACATCTCGATCCTGCCGGAAGGAACGGCGGCGCGCATCCGCGGCCTGCAGGTCCACAACGAACCGGTGGAAGAGGCTTTTTCCGGACAGCGCACCGCCGTCAATCTGCAGGGCGTCGAAAAATCGACGCTCGAGCGGGGCGACGTGCTGGTCCGGCCGCAAACCGTCTGGCCTACCCAGCGGCTGGATGTTTTTTTCGAATATCTGTCCTCCAATTCCCGGAAGCTGAAGAACCGCGCTCTGGTGCGCCTGCACACGGGAACGACGGAAATCATGACACGGATCATTCTTCTGGATGCGGACGAACTGGCCCCGGGCGAAAAATCTTTCGCCCAGTTGATTCTGGCCGACGAGGACGTTGTTGTGGCGGGCGACCATTTCGTGCTGCGCAGCTACTCGCCGGTCACCACCATCGGCGGCGGCCGGATTCTCGATCCTCTGCCCGTCAAGCATAAAAGACATCAAGAAAAGGTCCTCGACGATCTCCGGACTCTGCAAAACGGCGCCCTGCCCGAACGACTCACCGTTTTGCTGGAACGCGCCGGCTGGAACGGCGCAAACGCCCGGATGCTGGCTTTCCGCGCCGGCGTCCATGTGAAGAAAGTCCGCGACACGCTGGAAAAACTGTTTTCCAGCCGGCAGGCCATCCTCTTGGCCGGCGAGGACGCCCTGTCCCTGTCCGCCCGTCTGTTCGGTCAACTCGAAGAGATGCTGACGTCAAGCCTCAAAGCGTACCACCGGAACAATCCCCTCATGGAAGGCATCTCCAAGGAAGAACTCAAGGCCGCCCTGCCCGCGGCCGTGTCGGCGAAACTCTTCAACATGGTGCTGGCCGGCCTCACGAAAAAAGGCGCCGTCGCGGGCGACAAAGACAGCGTCCGGCTGGCAACCCACGCGGTGCAGCTCGCCGGCGAAGAAGACGAACTGCGGCAGTCCATCGCCTCGACCTATGCGCAGGCCGGACTCGCCCCACCATCCCTGACCGAGGTGATCAACGGCTTTTCCGACGGGAAGGCCAAGGCGCAAAACATCGTCAAACTGATGCTCAAGGAAGGCGAACTCATCAAGATCAACGAGGATCTTTGTTTCGCCCGGGGCGTCCTGGAGAAGCTGCGCGAAGACTACCGCGCCCAGCTGCTCCGTGACGGTCAGGCGACACCGGCGACCTTCAAGGACCTGACCGGCCTTTCCCGCAAATACATCATTCCGCTCATGGAGTATTTCGATTTGAGCAAACTGACCGTGCGCGTGGGAGATCACCGAATCCTGCGGGAAAAGCGCTAACACAAACAATTAAAAACTTTTATGAAAGGCAGTTCATTTGAAAACCAAGGACATCTACCTGCAAGACATCAAGCCCGGCGATAAAATCGCCTCTTCTTTTCTGGCTGCGGACAAGAACATGGCTTTTTCCCAGAAAGGCTCTCCGTATCTGAACGTTCGTCTGAAAGACAAAACCGGCGAAACCGACGGCAAGGTCTGGGACAACGCCGTCGAACTGGACCGCACCTTCAAGAAGGGCGACATCATCTTCATTGAAGGCCGGGCGCAAAATTACCGCAACGCGCTGCAGATTTCCATTGTGACGGTCAAGCCCTGCGCCCCCGAGGAAATCGATCCGGCGGATTACCAGCCGGTGAGCAAAATGGACACGCAGGCCATGTTCCGGGATATCCTCGCCTACATCGACACGCTTTCGTCCGTGCCGCTCCAAAAACTGCTTTGGGCGTTCTTCCATGACGAAAAAACGGCGGACCGCTTCCGGCGCGCGCCGGCGGCCAAGGGCTTTCATCACATTTACCTGGGCGGCCTTCTGGAGCATACTCTGTCCGTTGTCCGCCTGCTGGACCGGGCAGCCGAACATTATCCGCAGCTCAATCGGGACCTGCTCATCGCCGGCGGCATCCTGCACGACATCGGCAAGATCGACGAGTTCAACTATGACGGGCTCATTGGCTACAGCGACGAAGGCCGGATGATCGGACATCTGGTGATGGGCGTGGAAATGATCGACAAGAAGATAGAAGCCATCGGCGATTTTCCCCCGCAGCTCGCGCTGGAACTTCGCCACATCATTTTAAGCCATCACGGCGAATTCGAATACGGTTCGCCCAAACGCCCGAAAACCATGGAAGCGATGGTCATTCACTTCATGGACGACCTCGACGCGAAGCTCAACGCGTTCCAGAGCTTCGTCGCCGCCGACGCTGCCAATACCGATTCCGACTGGACGGCTTACAACCGCTTCTTCGACCGCTATCTCTTTAAAGGCCGTTAAGGCACCGCATCAATTAAAAAAAGGGGCTTTTGCCGACGGCAAAAGCCCCTTTATCATTCAAGAGAAGGCAAATTGTTACTTGGCCGGCGCCACCTTCTTCTGCAGCTCCGCCAGAGAATCTTCCAGGTGCTTCTGAGCCACTTTGGGAGGCTTCACGGCCCGGGGAACGTCTCCGAAAAAGTCGATGTTGTTGAGTTCGGACATTACGGCGCGCAAACCGCCGTCAAAGGAAAAGGCGCGGACCGGCTTGTCGAAATTGATGCTCTTGCCGTACTGGCCGACGAAAGCTGCCGCTTTTTCGGAAATCATGATGCCGTTGGCCGCGTTCCCGTCCTGATCCAGCGTCTGCAGAAGAACACAGATATTGACCACACGCTGATCACTGGCCCCTTTGGCGTCCCTAACGATATCCACGGGAGTAATAACGGGTTTGCCCGGCGCCGAGCCGAGAACAAGACCGCCCAGAGAGAAGGTGACGGTTTCACCGGCTTGATATTCGAATATTCCGTCCGCCTTGGTGACGCCTTTCAAAGTCGGGGTGGAGTAGCTTAAGCCGCCGACCGGACCGTCCATAAAAACACCCTTCAAAGCCGGCGCGCCGCTGACGCCGATGCCAAGAGTGCTGCACCCGCTCATGAGAACAAACAGAAAGACGCCTGCTGCTGCACAGACAAAACCACGCATCAAAATACTTGATTTTTTCATCATGCCACTCCTCTCTTTAATTTTAATTTGACGCTTTATTGATAATATAGATGTCAGGGAATGTCAATAAATGAAAAAAATACCTGAAAACAACAATAAAAACGGAAGAAAACCTGTTGCAGATTCCCTTAGTTAAAAAAAGATCCCGAATGAAAAAGACAGGCTCCGGACGTCAGAAAACATCCGGGCCGGTCAATCCTCTTTCTGCTGTCGGGGCAGGGCGAGGGGAGCCTGCGGTCTCCCCTCGCCCTGTTGATCCTTAAAGCGGATCACCCTGATGTCTTTTAGAGACCCTGAATCGTGCAGGCCCACCACGCCGCGGACAGGGGAACGCCCTTGGCCGCGGCAATTTCAGCATTGAGGTCGGCGGCAATGATTTCCGTGTTTTCGACGGACAGCACCGCCGAATCCGGCGTCGCATCAAACGTCAGCACCTTGGGGCCTCCCGCCGCCGGGTCCCACTGCGGCCAGTCGGGCAGGCCGGAGCCGGCAGGATTGGGATTCAGGTTTGTGACAAAGGCAATCAGATAATCCATCATCACTTCCTGCAGGGCGATGCGCCCGGCTTGATTGACGGCGGTAAAGGAATAATTCCACGAGTCCGATGGCTGACCCTGGAAAAACGGAATATCCATCGAATGGGCGGCGCCGAAATAATTTTTAAAATCCTCCAGCGCGGGATCGCCGCCGCCGGCCCATTTGAAGATAAATCCGTAGACCGGATTGGCGGGATCGTTGGCCTTGAGCCCCCGGTTGATGTCGTCCACGCCGTTCAGCCGCCATTTGCGCGACCGCAAATCCGTCACGATCTGATAAAAATCCTTGTCGGCCTGGAGAGGCAGCACCTGATCCGCCGTCAGCGCGGGCGGCAGAAAGCCGATCACATTCCAGAGATTGAGCCAGGAATAGGTCCCGGAGGGAATATTGACGCCGGTCTGGGCAAAGACCATGGTTTTCATCACCGCACCATAGAGCGGAGCGAAGTTCTTCCACTCATAGCGCGTGCCGCCGTTGACGACGGGCACTTTATGGTAGTTGCCGGCGGCGATCGCATCCACCCAGGACGCGTCGCGGACGACACTGCCGTCGCGGATGCCGGTGTGCGACGCCATGGTGCCTGAACCGTCGGGCCCCGTTCCGTCTCTGCGGCAGCGGGCGACAAGTTCGGCGGGCTGACTTTTCAGAAAAGCGCGAATCTGCGCGTTGGTCATGGTCGCGCGCAAAGCGGCGGCGGCCGCCGCGTCCGGCGCAAAGCCGCCGCGGATTAAAAGGCCGTCAATCGTGGTGTTGGTCCAGGTATCCGACTCGGCCAGGGTTCTCACATTCATCAAATCCGGACCGGGCACGCTCTGTGTGAACACACCGCGGAAATTGGCGGGCAGAGGAGACGTGAGCAGACACATGATGTCATGAGCGCCCGCCGACTGTCCTCCCACCACGACGCGGGCGGGATCGCCGCCGAACGCGGCAATATTGTTTTGCACCCAGACCAGCGCCTTCATAATATCGAGGATACCGTAGTTCCCCGAATTATCCAACGCCGCCTGGCTGATGCCGGCGTCCGCATTGACCGCCGCAGCAACGTTTTCCCGAAGCGAGGGATGCGTCAAGAATCCCATTGCATTGAGGCGGTACTGGACATAGACCACAATCATGTTGCCGCGCTTGGCTATTTCGGCGCCGTTGTACTGCTTGGCAGAGCCGAAATTATTCGATCCGCCGTGGATATAAACATAGACGGGAAGATTTTTAGTCCAGGTGCGCGGCGCATAAATATCGAGATACAGACAATCCTCGCTTCCGATAAAGACATTCTGCGAAAACCACTGCGGCGAGTAAACCTGCTGCACGCATTCGCTGCAGGGCTGGCTGGCATCCCGGACGCCGGCCCACGGATCGGGATCCACCGGCGCCATCCACCGCAGTTCCCCCACCGGCGGCTTGGCGTAGGGAATTCCCTTCCAGACCCAGGCATCGTCGAGCGTGGCTCCCCGGACATCGCCAAATGCCGTGCTGATCGTCCTTTCTTGCGGTAAAAATACGATTTGTTCCTCTTTGCTGGTGCACCCCGTCATCCAAAGTAAAACGGACAGCAAAACCATTCCCGCCGCAACCAAACGCAACTGCCGGATGCAAAACACTTTGATACGCATGATTTATCCCCTCCCTGTAAATAAAGTAGATGCCTTTCCGGCAAGTTGCTTCTTGTCGCCGGATTCCGATAATCCCTGAAACTTTTCAGATGATTTTGAACAGAACGTTCTTACAGGATGTATGCCAAAACTCTCCGGCGGGCCATTAATAAACAGCAGTGATATCTGATCTTTATGTGGGGATGGCATGAAGGATCGGATGAGCGCTGTGACATGTCACGCATTTACATGTCGCAGACGCGGGACATGTCACACATCTTTTTTAAATGGAATTGACGGACGGACTCTTGTGGATTTTTCGATAAACGGTGCGCCGGTTGATGCCCAGCAAACGGGCCGCCTCGGTTTTATTGCCGCCCGTCTTTTGAAGGGCTTGAAGAATATCGTCGCGCGCCGTGGTCCTGGCCGGAAAACGCAAGGTTTTAGCCTTGCTTTTTTCGGTTTCAATAGAATCGCTGATCGCCGCGGGCAAGTGCTCCGGACTGATCATCTGCCCGCGGCATAAAATAAAAGCATGTTCAATCGCATGCTCCAGTTCCCGGATGTTTCCCGGCCAGGAATACTGCATGAACCGACCCAGGACGTCTCCCGTCACGCCGTCGATGTGCTTGCTGAATTTTTCATTGAAGATCTGGCGGAAGTGATCGACCAAGAGCGGCAGATCCTCCATGCGTTCGCGCAGCGGCGGCAGAGGAACCTCCACCACCATCAGCCGGTAATACAGATCTTCGCGAAATTCGCCCCGGCGCACCTTTTCCTTGAGGTTGCGGTTGGTGCAGGCGATCACCCGTACATCCACTTTGCGGGGAAAAGACTCGCCCACCCGTTCAAAAACCTTTTCCTGGAGAACCCGCAGCAGTTTAAGTTGAATCAGGGGCGAAATATCCCCGATCTCGTCAAGCAGGATGGTTCCGCCGTCGGCTGCTTCAAACCGCCCCTGCTTGTCTTTCACCGCACCGGTGAACGCCCCGCGCACGTGGCCGAAGAGTTCGCTCTCCAGAAGACTTTCCGCGAGAGCAGAACAGTTGACGGTTACGAAGGGACGGAAGGCGCGCCGGCCGGTGTAATGCAGCGCCTTGGCCACAAGCTCCTTGCCCGTTCCGCTTTCTCCGGTCACCAGCACCGTGGTTTCCAGGTTCGCCAGGTCTTCGAGCAGACTGTAGATGTCCTGCATTTTCCTGCTGCGGCCGACGATATTCTGAAAGGTGTGGCGTTCTCGCAGGTTTCTTTCGAGATCGCACAGCCGGGTGATATCGCGGATCACCAGCACGGCACCGGTGAACGCTCCCTGATGATCCACAAGCGGCGTGCTGTTGATGCTGACGAGCTGCCCGCAGCGGCTCTGGTGGTCGCATTCGATGCGGTAATCGGAAACCGACATCTTCTGTTTCAGCGTCTGCCGCAGCACTTCGCAGCAGGCCCGGTTGCACTGCTCCAGGCAATCGGAAAAAGTTTTTCCTCCGATCCGCCGGATGTTGACACCGCAGATCTTTTCCGTCGACTGGTTGGCCTCGATGACCTGCAGATCCAGATCCACCGTGATGATGGCGTCTTTGACACTGGCGAAAATGGCGTTGAGCCTGCGGCGCTGATCGTCGAGCTTCTGCCGGGACTCCTCGCGGTCCGTCACGTCCCGCTGCACGGCCCGGAATCCGCTGATCCGGTCTTCCTGATCCCGGATGACCGACACGGAATCTTCCACTATGCGTCGCGCACCGTCCTTGCGGATGATGTCGTGCGTGAAGCGGCCGGGTATTCCCGTCCGGTAGACCTGGTTGTAAGCCTGGCGCAGGAATTTTGCGCCTTCCGGATCGATATAGGTGCGGTAGTTGGACCCCAGAATTTCTTCCCGGGTATACCCCCACAGCCGGCAACCGGCGTCGTTGATAAAGGTCAGATTGCCTTTGAGATCCGTTTCCCCGACGCCGTCTTCAATCTCGTTGATGATCGTCTGGTAATGGCGAATGGATTCGTCGGACGTCTGTTTGGTGTCCATCGGCGTTATACACCCCCCGACACTTGAAAAAAACGTTTACCCTGGCATTTGAAGATTATTCCGTGTGAGGCGACTATAGGAAATCAGCTCCGGCCTGTCAACCGGAAAAAACTCGAGCGGCCGCAAGCCGGAAAAAGTCAACGCGGAGACCGTTGCACCCCGTTAAGGGCGCTGTCCGCCGCGGGCAAGCTCCTTTTGCCGCCGCCGGTCTTCGGGCAAAAGACAGCCGGCCCGGCAAAGGGAAGTGCAGTTTCCGTCGCAGGGTTCGATATGGATGGTAATGCTCGCTGCCGGAAATTTTTCCAGGATGTCGCGCTTGAGGCCTTTTGTAATCTCGTGCGAATCCGTCACTGTCATCAACGGATCCACCTTGATATGAAATTCGATGAACCGGAAGTGGCCGGCCTTGCGCGTCTTCAGCAGATGGTAACCGTGCACTTGCGGCTGACGGACGATAATCAGGCTGCGGATCCAGCTCTCTTCCTCGGGCGGCAGTTTTTCATCCAGGAGGTCGCCCATCGCCTTGACGGTCAAATCATAAGCCGCCTTTAAAATAAACACCGCGACAAAAATCGCCGCCACCGGATCCAGCCAGTGAATGCGCGGATCGACAAAGAAGAAATGGCCGATCCAGATAATGGCGAGGCTGATCATGACGCCCAGCGAGGTGTAGACGTCGGTCCGCAGATGCCAGGCGTCCGCCTGCAGGGCGAGCGAGTCTGCCTCGCGGCCCACGGCAAAGAGCCTCCGGGATACAAAAAAATTCAATCCCGCGGAAATGCCCATGACGGCCACCCCCCAGCCGGGGGAGACCAGTTCTTCAGTGGACATCATCTTTTTGAGCGCCTCCAGAATGATCCAGAAGGCCGCGACAAAAATGAGCGCTGCTTCAATGAGACCGGAAATGCTCTCAAACTTGCCGTGGCCGAATGGATGCTCTTCATCCGCCGGAAGATTCGATTTTCTGACGGAAAACATGGCGATAAGCGCCGCCAGCAGATCCATGGCCGAATGGATGGCTTCGGAAAGAATGGAAACGGAGCCGATCAGGGCGCCGACAACGATTTTGAATACCACCAGAATCGAATTGGAGGCGACGGACAACATCGCCACCTGTTCCTTGCGCCGTTGTATGGACATGCGGGCCTCCTTGCCGGTGTTGTCGTGTTGTTGATTCATATCATGACCGGCGGCCGATTGCCCGATAATTTTGCGGACCGCAAAAGCGGATTTTCTGGGCACGGACCGGAAATTGTGGTACGAAGCGCGTTCAGGATGAACAGACAAATTTTAATGAACCGCCTGAATATTTCACGCCGGGAATGGGAAAACTGGCGCGGACAGATTCATGCCCGTGTCACGACCCTGAACGGCCTGGCACAAGCCTGGCAGCGCCCGCTCGCCGCGCCTGACAGTCTGCGCTTTGTCCTCAAAAGCTACCCCCTGGCCGTCACCCCTTACTATTTATCGCTCATCGATCCGGACGACGAGGCGGATCCGCTGGCGAGGCAGTGCCTTCCTGATGCCCGGGAAGTAAGTCTGGCACACGCCGGCCTGGCCGATCCACTCGACGAAGACGGTCGCATGCCGGTTCCGAATCTGATCCACCGTTACTCCGACCGGGTGCTGGCGATGGTGACAAGAAGCTGCGCGGTGTATTGCCGGCACTGCAACCGCAAGCGCTTCTGGAAAATGCGCCAGGAGGCAGGCTTGCAAAGCCGGCTTGCGGCCATGGTCCGCTACGTCCAAAACGCGCCGCAGGTGCGGGAAGTCATCCTGTCCGGCGGCGATCCGCTGATGCATGACGACGACCGGCTGGAAGCCGTCCTGGCGGCGTTTAAATCCGTGCCGCATGTCGAAGTGCTGCGCATCGGCACCCGGACGCCCGTCGTGCTGCCGATGCGCATTACGAAAGACCTCTGCCGGATGCTCCGGCGCTACCGGCCGCTGTGGCTCAACACGCAGTTCAACCACCCGGCTGAAATCACGAAAGACGCAGCGCGCGCCTGCGCCATGCTGCTCGAGGCCGGTATTCCGGTTTCCAACCAGTCGGTGCTGCTTCAGGGCGTGAACGATTCGCCGGACGTCATGCGGCGCCTGCTGCACGGGCTGCAGAAGATAGCCGTTCGTCCTTACTACCTTTTTCACTGTGAACCGGTCCGCGGCTGCCTGCATCTGCGCACGTCCGTCGCGGCTGGCCTGGCGCTCATGGAAGAACTGCGCAGGGACTGTTCGGGACTCGCCCTGCCCCAGTATGTCGCCGACCTTCCCGGCGAGGCGGGGAAGGTTCCCCTGCTGTGCCTGTCGGAGACGCTGAAAAATGATTTGCAAAAACATCAAGATTTTTTTGACAATTTAAAATAATTGGATTAGGAAGAGCTCAAACAATTCCCAACGCTAAACGGATGAGGAGAAAGACTTTTTATGTACACCGCCAGTGATTTGAGAAAGGGGTTGCGCCTGAAAATCGACAGCGATCCCTATGTGATCACCGAGTTCAACTTCGTTAAACCCGGCAAGGGACAGGCGCTCTACCGCTGCAGGCTGAAGAACATGCTCAACGGCAGCCAGTTCGAGCGCACCTTCCGGTCCGTCGATGTTTTTGAACCGGCCGATCTGCGCGAAAAGAAGATGCAGTATCTTTACAAGGAAGGCGACAAATACTGCTTCATGGACAACGAAACCTACGAGCAGGTTTATCTGTCGGAAGACCAGGTAGGCGACGCGATCCATTTCATGACCGACAATATCGAAGTTGAAATCCTGCTGTTCGAAGACCGGCCCATCGGGCTCAGCCTGCCCAATTTCGTCGAACTGGTCGTCACCGAGGCCGAACCCTGGGCCAAAGGCGACACGGTTTCCGGCGCCACCAAACCGGTCAAGGTACAGACGGGCTATACGATCCTGGTCCCGACCTTCATCTCCGAGGGAGAAAAAATCCGCATCGACACGCGCACGGGAGAATACCTGACCCGCGTGAAGGGATGATGGCCGGCACAGACTATCTGGATGACCGGTTTTATCTGGCGCGCAAGTCGCACGCTCTGCATTTGCGCGCCTTCTTTTTGCAAAGCCTCCGCAGGTATTTTGCCGCCCGGGATTTTCTGGAAGTCGAAACACCCGTCCGCCTTCCCTCCCCCGCCCCCGAAGAACACATTGAAGCCCTTCCCACAGGCGACTGGTTTTTACAGACCTCGCCGGAGCTGGGCATGAAAAGGCTCCTCGCCGCCGGCTATCCCCGGATCTTCCAGATCTGCCAATGCTTCCGGGCCGGAGAAAGAGGCGCGCGGCACCTGCCTGAATTCACTCTGCTGGAGTGGTACGTTGCGGGATTCGACTACCGCGACCTGATGAACCAGTGCGAAGAGCTGCTGATCTGCGTCCTTGCGGAGGCCGGCCAAGACCGGCAGCTTTCCTGGCAGGACAAAAAAATCCATCTGGCTGCTCCCTGGGAACGCCTGACCGTGGCGGACGCCTTTGACCGCTATGCGCCGGTGACCCTGGAAGAAGCCCTGGCAAACCATCAGTTCGATGAAATTCTGGTCGAGCATGTCGAACCGCGCCTGGGCTGCGAGCGTCCGACCTTCCTGTACGATTATCCGGCTCCCCTGGCGGCGCTGGCCCGCGTCAAAAAAAGCGATCCTTCCGTCGCGGAGCGTTTCGAACTGTACCTGGCGGGCCTGGAGATCGCCAACGGCTATTCGGAGCTTACGGACGCGGCCGAACAGCGGCGGCGTTTCGAAGAAGCCCTCCGGGCGCGCGCGCGGAAAAACTGGGCGCGTTACTCCATGCCTGAGAAGTTTCTCGACGTCCTGGCCGTCATGCCGGATGCCGCGGGGATCGCGCTGGGCGTCGATCGGATGGTCATGCTCCTGGCCGGCGCATCAACGATTGACGACGTGGTTGCCTTTCCTCCGGAAACGCTCTGAGCCGGCGGCACACGCTGTTCAAAGCCGCACAGAGACAAGTCTTGATGATGAACTTCCGGCCAGAACACGAACGTCCATCCTTATTATCCTGATAAAAGCAAATACGTCACAAGACATCTCCCCGCCGGTTCCTGTGTCTGAAACTAAATTTTTTCAAGAAATCGATCTCCCGAGCCGATAAAGAAAATATAAAGCTGCATTTTGCAATTGTTCTGGTTCCTGATATGTGCATCGCAGAAACAAGGAAAGATTTATGAAAAAGAAGAGCCTGAAAAACAAAATCTTGATTCCGATTATCGGATTGATTGTCGCCGTTATGGCCGTATCCACCGCCATTACCTATTTATTTTCCGCTCGGGCCTTCAAGGAAAGCATTGTCAGCACCATGGCGCTTAGCGCTCAGAACAAAGCCGACCTGATCGACGTCTGGATCGAAGACGCCAGGGGAATGATCGCCACGTCGGCCGACCGGTCGGTTTATGAAGACGTTTTGAAAAACGAAACGGATGAAAGCAGGGAAAAAGCCAATATTGCCCTGACCGCACAGATGAAACACCTCGGCGTTTTTTCCTACATCAACCTGGTCAATCCGCAGGGTGAAGTCCGCGCGTCAACCATACCGGCATCCGTGGGAAAGGTTAAAGTCGGCGACCGCGAGTATTTCAAAAAGGCCATGCTGGGCGAAGTCAATGTTTCCACGGTCTATCTGGCCAGAACCACGGGCAAACCGGCTTATGCCATTGCCGCGCCGATTAAGGACGGCCCCAACGTCATCGGCGTTCTGGTCGGTGTTCCGGACCTGACCAAATTCAGTGAAAAGTTTGTCGATCCGGTAAAGATCGGCAGCAACGGCTATCTGTATCTTTTCGATTCGTCGGGAATCGTTTTTGCCCATCGCGACAAGTCGCTGATCATGAAAGTGAACCTGAAGGAAAAGGACTGGGGACAGGAGATCCTCAAAACCGGCAGGGGCGCCGCTTCCTACTCTTTCAATAATGTTCCTCTCACCGCCTACCTGGCCGCCTGCAAAGATGTGAACTGGACCGTGGCCGCCGTCATTCCGTCGGCGGAAATCATGCAAAGCTCCAATGCCATGGCGCTCATCAACATGGCCATCCTGATCATCGGCCTCGCGCTTATTGTCGCCGCGGTTTATTTTATCGTCCGCTCCGTAATCTCCCCCATCAACAAGATCACGGAAGGACTGTACACCGCGGCCGACCAGGTTTCCACGGCCTCCGACGAAGTGGCCTCGGCCGGCCAGTCTCTGGCGGAAGGATCGTCCGAACAGGCGTCCGCGATTGAAGAAACATCGTCCTCCCTCGAGGAGATGACGGCCATGACCCGGCGCAATGCCGACAACGCCACACAGGCCAAGTCGCTCATGACGGCGGCCCTTGGCGTCGTGGAAAGAGTCGACGGACACGTCAACAACATGGCGGCGGCCGTAGGCGAGGTGACGCGCTCCAGCGAGGAAACCGGAAAAATCATCAAGACCATCGATGAAATCGCGTTTCAGACCAACCTGCTGGCGCTCAACGCCGCGGTGGAAGCGGCGCGGGCGGGAGAAGCCGGCGCGGGCTTCGCGGTGGTGGCGGACGAAGTGCGCAATCTGGCTGTCCGCGCCGCCGAGGCCGCCCGCAGCACGTCCGGCTTGATCGAAAACACGATAGCCACGGTTCAAAAAAGCCGGGACCTGACGGCGCAGACGCAGGAAGCGTTTAAGGAAAACAAGGATATTTCGCTCAAAGTCAGTCAACTGGTTGATGATATTGCCGTCGCCTCCCGGGAACAGGCCCAGGGAATTGGTCAGATCAACAAAGCCGTCATGGAAATGGAAAAAGTCGTTCAGCAGACGGCGGCCAACGCCGAAGAGTCCGCAAGCGCCGCGGAAGAAATGAGCGGCCAGTCCAGGCAAATGAAACAGTACGCGGCTGATCTGGCCGGTATCATCAATGGTGTCTGATCCATCCGGGCAATTCCGATTGATGCCGCGGCGCCGTTCGAAAAACAGTTTTCCGGCAGAAAGCGACTCTTCCGCCCGAACGGTCCGTGGGCAACCTGACAGAACAACACCTTAGCTCCTCTTGCGGCAAAAGATGTATTGACAAGCCCTCCTTTTTCCTTTAGGGTACAACGCAAATTTCAAAACCTTTTCCGGAGATGATAAAGTGAAAGATATCGGATCGTTAGATATGGCAGGCCAATTTCACGGCTCTCTTTTGGGTATGATTCTCGACGCCGGTTTGATGGTCAAGTTCGTTTTGCTTATCCTGCTTGTTCTCTCCATCGTTTCCTGGACGATCATTTTTCTGAAGTTCCGGTACTACCGGAAAATCCGTTCCGAAAATGATGCCTTCGAATCCGATTACCAGCGCAGCAGCAAGCTATCCGAAGTTCTGCCCGCGGCCAAGAAATACCCTTCTTCCACCACGGCCGAAGTTTTCCGCGTGGGTTATTCGGAACTGACCAAAATGAACCGGTCCACCAAGGACGCGCCGCGCGGCGAAGACATCAGCCTGTCTTCGCTGGACAATGTGCAGCGGGCGCTCAACCGGGCCTCCAACACAGAAATGACCAAGCTGGAAAGCACACTGGGGTTTCTCGCCACCACCGGTTCGGCAAGCCCCTTCATCGGGCTTTTCGGAACCGTCTGGGGCATCATGGAAACCTTCCAGTCCATCGGCGCCCGCGGTTCCGCGACGCTGGCCGTTGTCGCCCCCGGCATTTCGGAAGCGCTCATCGCCACGGCAGCGGGACTGGCCGCGGCCATTCCGGCGGTTATTTTTTACAACTACTTCCTCAACAAGTCCAAAACCATGGTTCAGGAAATGGACAACTTTGCCGACGAGTTTTTAAATATCGTCGAACGCTACCTGATCCGCAAATGAGGTAAAAAACAGGTCGTCATGCGGCACACGCACAGAAGAAATTCGGAAAAAAGATCGATGGCGGACATTAACGTCACGCCCCTCGTGGACGTGATGCTGGTGCTGCTTATCATCTTCATGGTCACGGCGCCGATGCTCTCCATGGGCATTGACGTGAACCTGCCCCGCGTCAAATCCAAGAGTCTTGACCTGGCGGAAGAAAAACTGATTTTAAGCATCAATGAAAACAGGGAAGTATATCTGAACAAGACGCGGCTGCCGCTGCAGGATCTCAACGCGAAGCTGGCCGCGATCTTCGCCCAGCGGGTGGACCGCGAAGTTTTCCTGCGCGCCGATAAAAACGTTCCCTACGGATTCGTCGTGGAAGTGATGTCGGAAATCCGCAGGGCCGGCGTGGACAAGCTGGGAATGATCACCGAACCGCCCGAGGACCGCAAATGACCTCCCGGATGTTTCATAAGGCCTCCTTTGGCAACTCCGGCAATCCCTACAACATGTTTTTCGCTTCGCTCTTGCTGCACCTGATCGTGATTGCCGCCGTGCTGATGACGGTGCCCGGCAGTTCGAAGCCGCTGACGTTCGGCGCTCCTTACTCCGTCGCGCTGGTCGGACCGGAAGCGCTCGAAGAGCCCGGAGGATTTTTCGGACCGAAGGATCTGCCGTCCGCACAGGCGGTGGGAATTCTGAAGCGCGATCCGGCCGGAGAGAAAACGGCGGCGCTGGCGAAAAAAACCGAAACGGAAAAACCGGATATTGAAAAGGCGCTCGACGCCCTGAAACAGAAAGCCCCTGCCGCTGCGGAAGCGCCTCCGGCGTCTCCGGCCGCAACGGCGGCGTCTCCGGCCGCGGCGCAGCCGGCCCGTCACCTGTCTGCGACGGACGACTACACCAGGCTGGTGTGGTCGAAGGTCAAACGAAACTGGACCCTGCCCGCCGCGCTGATGCCCAAAAATCAGCTGGAAGCCGTAATTGACGTCCGCATCGGACAAAGCGGCGCGCTGGAGTACGTTGGATTTGAAAAACGCTCAGGCAATGCGTATTTTGACGAGTCGGCGCTCCGCGCCGTTAAAAAATCCGCACCCTTTCCGCCGCTCGCGGGACGGGCGGCCGGACACTCCGTTGAAATCGGCATCCGGTTTCACTCTTCGGAAATACAGCCATCCCGTTAAAAGGACCTTTCCTCATCATGAAAAACAAATACCTCATCGTTTGGATCTTGCTCTGGGCGGCTTTCGGCATCGCCTGCCTGCCCGAGAGCGGACAAGCCAAAGTGTATATCGACATTGACGCGCCCGGATTTCAGCAGTTTCCGATTGCGGTTTGCGATTTTCAAAATAAAAAACCGGGAACGCCCCCGCCGGCCGACGAAGGCGTCGTTGTAGCCGACCACATCCGCCGTTTCCTCGATCTGTCGGGCATTTTCAATATTCTGGACAAGAAAAGTTTTCTCGACGGTGTTGAGTCGCAGACACCGGAAGTCATCCGCTTTTCCGACTGGTCGGTCATCGGCGCCGATTTTCTGCTGCGCGGCGACCTCGCCGTCGGCGCGGAAGGGCTCCGGGTGGAAAGCCGCCTCTACGATGTAACGCGCGGCCAGACACTGTTTCAAAAAACGTACGCCGCCAAAACCGGCGATCTGCGGGCCGTCGCACGGGCCGTCGCTTCCGATATTCTCGTCGCGCTTACCGGTGACGAAGGGGACTTCAGCACACAAATCGCCTTCGTCATCAAAAAAGACGCCCGGTCGGATGTTTACACCCTGTCTTACGATGCCGCCGACCTGAAGAATCTGACCGGACATCAAAGCATCGTCGCAGCGCCGCGCTGGTCGCCGGACGGCCAATACCTTGCCTTCACCTCCTATAAGAACGGCCGGCCGGAAGTCTATCTGCGTTCCCTGAAAACGGGCAAAGAAAGAAAGGTCTCCGCTTTCCGGGGCCTCAACCTGTGCGGCACCTTTTCTCCGGACAGCAAAAAACTGCTTTTGACCTTAAGCAAGGATGACAACGAAGAAATTTATTCCCTGGACATTGAAACGCTGACGCTCCAGCGCCTGACCCGCAGTTTCGCCATCGACGTTTCTCCGGCCTGGTCGCCCGACGGACGGAAAATCGCGTTTGTCTCCAACCGCTCCGGGTCTCCCCAGATATTCGTCATGGACGCAGACGGCAGCAATGTCCGGCGCATCACTTACGAAGGCAATTACAATACCTCCCCGTCCTGGTCTCCCCGCGGCGGCCGGATCGCCTACGAAGGCCTGATCAACCGTAAATATCAGATCTTTTCCGTCGATGAAGAGGGAAACAACCTGATTCAGCTGACGTTCGACGATGCAGACAATGAATACCCCTCCTGGTCTCCCTCCGGCCGGCAGATTGTCTTCAGCTCGCAGCAGGGATCGAAAAGCCGCATCAGCATCATGAATGCCAACGGGCTGAACATCCGCGTGCTCAAGGAAGGCCGGGAACAGATGGTCATGCCGGCCTGGTCGCCCCGGCTAAAATAAATATTTCATGTTGGGGTTGTTATTTTCCGGCCTTTGCCGTATAAATACGGACATGATGAAATTATCCTTTGACAGAGATTACGAAAAGCAGCGGGGCTGCCGGGCATCGCCCTGAACGCCTCATCATATTCCCTTGATTTAAAAGTTCTTTATTGACGTGACGTCACGTGTTGTGCTTAAGTTCAGGTTCAACGCGTGTAAATAATTTTTTTTTCATCTATGAAAGGAGACAATTTATGAAAAAATCTTTAACCCTTATTGGTTTATTGTTGGTTTTTGCTTTCGGCCTGATGATATTGGGCGGTTGTGCGGAAAAACAGGCGGTTGTCAAGGACGAACCGGCACAGGAACAGAAAGTGGCTCCCACGCAGGCACCGGCCGCGCCGGTCGCGGATGATGAAGCGGCCAGACGGGCCAAGGAACAGGCGGACCGGGAAGCCGCCCTGAGGGCGCAGGCCGCCAGAGACGCGGCGGCGAAGAAAAACGCGGCCGCCCTGGCCGACCTGAACATCCAGAATGTTTACTTTGATTTCGACAAATCCAGCATCCGCCCTGACGCGCGGGAAATCCTGAAAGCCAATGCGGATATCTTCACCAAAAACAGCGCCGCCAAGATCGTGGTGGAAGGCCATTGCGACGAAAGAGGCACGGCCGAATACAACATGGCGCTGGGCGAAAGACGCGCTCAGGAAGTCAAACAGTATCTGGTGAATCTGGGCATCGATGCCGGCCGGATTGAAACCGTGAGCTACGGCGAGGAACGTCCGGCGGATCAGGGCCACACGGAAGACGCCTGGGCGCAGAACAGACGCGCACAGTTTGTCTTGAAATAGAGACGATGATCGTCGCTAAGAGGAGATGCCCTTGAAACGATCTCTGCATTTCATAGCGCCGCTGCTGTTTCTTTTTCTGACCGCCTGCGCGACGTCGTCGGAATTGAACGCTGTCCGTTCGGAAGTGAACCAGCAGATGGAGGCCAATCTGGCCGCGTTGGACGCCCGGATCGACAAACTGCAGAAAGAGCAGGTCAAAAGCGCCGAGACGCTCGCCTCGATGCGCAAGGGTCAGGCCAATGCAGGCGCGGATCTGGTCGAACTGCGCGAGCAGATTCAGCAGTTGCGCGGCCAGGTTGAAATCCTGAAGAAGGACTTGGCCAGGGATACCAAGAAGGAAGAAGACTATCGGGAAAAGATCGACGGCATTTTGCTGAAGATCGGTTTCATCGAAAATTTTCTGGAAATCGGCAAGAAGGATTACGCAGGCGATGCCGACAGTTCCGATCTGCCCCGGGACGCCTCGGGCAAGCAGGACAAGGCGGCCCAGTATGCGGCGGCCTATTCGACCTTCAAGGCCGGAAACTACGCGAAGGCGCGGGAAGCTTTCCAGACTTTCCTGGCCGCTCACCCGACCGGCGAGTATGCCGACAACGCTCAGTTCTGGATCGGCGAGTGTTATTTCTTTGAAAAGAAGTACGACAAAGCCATCCTGGAATATGAAAAGGTCACCAAAAAATTCCCCAACAGCAACAAGGTTCCCTACGCGCTGTTGAAGCAGGGAATCGCCTTTCAAAACCTGGGCGACAAGGTAAGCGCCAAACTGCTCCTGCAGCAGGTCATCCGGGATTATCCCAACACCAGTCAGGCACGCATTGCGCGTTCCAAGCTTCAGGAAATCAAATAATCCTTTAACCTGAATTTCACTTTACCGGGGGCTTTGTTCAAAGCCCCCTTTTTTGTCCGTCCGGGCGGCCACAAGTTTTTCCAGAATTCTCTTGACAAAAAAACAGCGTTGCCTCTAGATTACGCTGCATTTCCGTGACGGATCTCCTTCATGGCGGTGCAATTCAACCCGAACAAATGAATCCCGCGATTTCCCCGTCTTTTGCTCCATGGGCAAAAAGAGGCGGTGGATTGCGTTGTCAAGAAAGGAGAGACTGATTTGGAAATCAAAATGTTTGCAGGAAAAATTGCGCTCGTCACCGGAGCCACGGCCGGCATGGGGCGAGCCACGGCCCTGGCATTCGCCAGGGAAGGCGCCAGAGTCGTCATGGCGGCGCGCCGCGAAGAGCGCGGACAGGACGTTGTCGAACAAATCGCGCGGGCCGGCGGCGAATCTCTGTTCGTGAAAACGGATGTCCGCAATCCCGCGGACGTCGACGCCCTCTTTCAGACCATCATGGACCGCTACGGCCGTCTGGACTTTGCTTTCAACAACGCCGGCGTTTCCACCTCCCACAATCCCACCGTCATCAAATACGACGACGCTGAATGGGACCGCGTCCTCGAGACAAATCTGCGCGGTGTCTGGCTGTGCATGAAGCACGAAATCGACATCATGAAAAAACAGGGCGGCGGCGTCATCGTCAACACGGCCTCCATCCTCGGCGTGGTCGGCGACTGGGGCCTGAGCTCCTACTGCGCCTCCAAGCACGGTTCGCTGGGAATGGCCAAAACCGCCGCGCTCGAGTACTGCAAGGACAACATCCGCATCAACACGATCTGCCCGGGGCCCATTATAACCGAAATGCTCGAAAAAGCTCTGCCCTTCATGCCCACGATGCTGGAAGTCATGGCCGGCAAAACCGCCGTGCGGCGCGTCGGCCGGCCGGAAGAAATCGCCGGCGCCGTCCTGTGGCTCTGCACGGATGAAGCGGGTTTCATGATCGGCAAGGAAATTGCCATCGACGGTGGATACATCACCTACTAACGAGCAAAGGAGACGCACAGTGAATACTCAAAGATTTCAGAATAAAGTTGCGCTGGTCACCGGCGGCAATTCCGGCATCGGCCGCGCCGCAGCCGTAGCCTTCGGCCGGGAAGGGGCCAGGGTGGTCATCGCCGCGCGCCGCGAAAAGGAGGGCGCCGAGGTGGCAAGCGAAATTCAAAGCCTGGGCGGCGAAGCCCTGTTTGTAAAAACGGATCTGACGGTTGTGGACGACATCGATCGTCTGTTTGCGGTAATTGGGGAAAAATTCGGGCAGCTGCACTGCGCCTTCAACAATGCGGGTGTCTGGCCTGCCATGAAACGCGCAGCCCGCTATACCGTTGAGGAATTCGACGCCGTCATGAACATCAACGTCAAAGCCGTCTGGCGCTGTATGCAGCGGGAGATCCCCCTGATGATCTCCGCCGGGGGCGGCGCCATCGTCAACTGCTCGTCTGTCGCAGGCTGGACCGGCGAACCCGGTTCCTCCCTTTATACGGCCAGCAAACACGCCGTGATCGGGCTCACCCGGGCGGCGGCCGTTGAGTTCGGCCGCAAAAACATCCGCATCAACGCGGTGTGTCCGGGAATGACCGAAACGCCGATGCTCGATCAGACGCTGCAAAGCGGGGGGCCGGAAATCAAAAAGGTCATGCTGGACATG
>Ga0228535_1002168_pt1 | contig 20804 bp, 18 predicted proteins | sample SJ1metagenome_FD_168457 | JGI IMG/M metagenome (GOLD analysis project Ga0228535, IMG submission 168457) | Enriched culture of PCE-dechlorinating microbial communities from Ithaca, New York, USA - SJ1 | ecosystem: Engineered > Modeled > Simulated communities (microbial... > Unclassified | place... | reverse complement strand
GCAGGAAAAGGATTTATGCAATGACCGTGAAGTCTGTTATCACTGCAACTATATTTTACCAAGCCAAGTGCATATTCGGGGAGCTTTTTCAGAGGTTCCATAGGTAACACCGTTCTGTTTGCTTTTCATATGGACCCGAGACACCGGAAACACACCCTGCTCATTGGTATATTATACCTATGAACAAGGGGTAAGTCCACTATCAATTCTTAAAAAAACCTGTGTTTTCAACGGTTTATCGAATTCCTTGGTATAATGTTCCGGGAATGCAGGTTACTATGCATTCACCAGAAAATTTACGAAACATGCGGAAACGTTAACTGCGAACATGCCAAACGGTGGGAAAAGCAGGAGATCCTGAGGAGGCTCATCGAGGAGGATATTTGTTTCTTATACATACCCATGGAAAAACTGGCGAAGGTGGCGGCTGTATGAATGCCTGTAACCAGGGCGATAACGAATATGCTGGCAGTTCTGGTTGAAAACGATTATCGGTCAAAGGGGTTGACGCTTGCTGATCTCGGGTTGCAAGGTAGGACCAAAGCAGAGATAGTGAAATTTTGGAAAGCGGGAGTAGAGCAAAACTTCAAGGCGCTAGATAGCGACCTGGGTTGTTTCTGGGGTTTGTGGGTTTGATCCCGGTTTTGCTCCCAATATCCCAATGGTCGTTACTCGGCCCAATAAATTATCAATATTATTATATGGATAACTTGCCAAACAGAATACTCGATCAGATGACGGCAACATCCGAAAAATTAGGGGTTGTCTGAAATGGTTGAGCTCCGCTTCGGAAAGTATTTGGAGTCCAAAACTCCGAGGCCTTGCTGAACATTATCAAGGTAGCCAAACAAGTGCACTGTCGGCAAGACCTACCTTTCCACTTTGGACCAATCACCCGAAGGCTCCATGGCTTAGAAGTCGGAATAGGGGGCGCAAATTTTGATAGCGTAAGAATACCCCAAAAATGCGGAAAGATCACTCCATTACCTTCTTGCCCTGAAATATTTAAAAACCAAAATAAAAACTAAAAAAACCAAAAACAGAAAAATAAATATATATTTGTTTTTTGTATCAGTCTTGACTTGTTATATTCATATTGATAAAATTTTTTCATAGCAAATATATCAACGGTTGGAAAATTATGACAAGAGCACTGTCAGTGGGTCAGTTTTTTAAAAATATGATTTCATGTGTCGAGAAAACGGGGTGTTATTATGAACTGGAATATCAAAGTAAATGATGCTTATGGCGTTATCGATCTTTTTGAAAAAGAGGCCCCAGCTTCATTACGAGCTATCTCAACTCTTCTCCCCCTCGAAATTGATCTACATTATGCAAAAATTGCCGGTCAGGAAGTATACGGGATGATTCCTTTGATATTGCCACTGGAAAACAGGAAAAAGGTCGGTGATCTTGACGCCGGAACGGTCGCTTACTTTCCTGATAGACAAATGTTCTGTATTTACCATGGTGAAGTCCAACCCGAGGATGCAATGGTTACGGTTCTGGGCAAACTCAGGCCCGACCTAAAACTTTTTGAAGTTCTTGAGAGCGTAAAAACAAATGCATCTGTTTATCTTTATCTTTCTGATTCAAAAGACTTCAACCCCAAAAAGAGTCAGGTTTTCAATCTTCCTGGTGAAGGCTGGGAGCGCTTTTGGGAGAACCCTATAGACGAGATCGTTGATCTTACTATGAGGAAGGGGCAGACTATGCCGTCCGGGCCGATAATCTCTGCCTGTGGAGATGCGCTGAAACTGACAGGGGTCCTTTGGGAGCTACGTCGTCTTCTGATCGAGAAAGGACATTTCGACGAAAAGTCCTTCAGGGCTGTAACAGGGCATTTTCAGGATGTAATCGGCGGGTGGTACGGACTGAGAAAGTCAGCCTCGGCAATTCATGTATACACAAGTAGTGTCTGCTCGGGCGATAACAGGTTGGCAAACCTTGAGGAGATGATCCTCTTTTCTGGCAAGCTGCATATGTGGATTGACTCCCTTATCCCCTGGGAGACGATAAATGAACAGTTTGTAAAGAAGTACCAGTAGGATTTCTGAATAACGAATTTTATAAGGAGGGGTTTTTTGTGGAACTTCGTACTCCGTATTTTTCGCAACATTTGGCACATGGGGCTACGCTTCTGCCCGAGGGAGGCTGGAGGCTGGTAGCAAAGTATCAGGACAAGGTAGAAGAGATCATGTCGGTTATCAACGATGTCGGGTTTATCGATTTTTCATCCATGGGAACCTATATCGTAGCCGGACCTGAAGCCCTGGAAGTCCTTCAGCATATCTGCGTCAACGATATTGAAAAGATAAAACCCGGAAAGGGACTTTATACCCAGATCTGTGATGATACCGGGGCTATTACTGATGATATTACGGTTTTTCAGATGCGCAAGGGGCAGTACCTTGTCGTTACCAGCACCGCCGGGGCTATCCGAACCCAGAAACTCCTGAAACAATACCGTGAAACCAGGGATATTTATGTAGTTGACGCAAATTTCGGCGTTCTTTGTTTTGGCGGTCCCAAGTCCCGCGATTTTATTGCAAGCCTGGCGCCCGAAGCGGTCAACCTGAAATTCTTCGACTGCATCGTCGCGGAAATTCCTGCGGAAAATGCAACCGTACCCTGTCTAATTGCTAGGGCTGGAATTACAGGCGAACTCGGTTATGAGATATATTCCTCGGCCAAATTCAACGAAGCCCTCTGGAAAGTACTGATGGAAAAGGGCAAAGAATACAACCTCAAACCCATTGGACTCCAGGCCATTGATTCCGTCAGCCTTGAAAAAGGTTATCTGGCAGGCAAAGATTTCTACCCCGGCGCCACCCCTATCCAGCTTAATGTCGGATGGACCATCAAGTTCGAAAAGAAGGATTTCCTGGGGAAAAAGGCACTTATTGCCCAGAAGGAGAAGGGGCCGGAGACCCGGTTGGCAGGATTTGAGGTAGTTGGTACGGACGAGATCGTCAAGATCGACAGCGATATTTTCCTTGACGGAGATCCCGTCGGGAAAATTACAAGGGGGAACTATGGTTACCGGGTGAAAAAAAGTATAGCCATGGGCTGGATCAAGACCAGTCATTGGAAGGAGGGGGGGATATATGAAATACAAGACGCGGATAAGGTCTACAGCCTCAAAATGGTCCCAATTCCTTTCTTCGATCCTGAAAACAAGGTTGTAAAGGGTTAACAGCTTAGAAACCACTTGCCTTGAAGAGGAGTGATTCACCATGGAGAAGCTCGAAAGAGAGTACGACAAGAACCATTACTTTGTAGACCAATCTCAAGCCCGAGGATCCTGGGGGACTCGTTTCGGTTTCCTGATCGCGTTGTGGTTTGCCTCTGTAGGTATAGGGAACGTCTGGCGTTTTCCCTGGAAGGCGGCTAGCATGGGGGGCGGAGCATTTGTAGTGCCCTACCTTATCTTTGTTATTATCCTGAGCCTCCCAGCAGTTATGGGAGAAGGGGTTACTGGGAAGTATGGTCAAGGCGGTCCTGTTCAGTCATACCGGAAAATAGGCGGTCCCCTTCGGGGTATTGGTATATCAATAATCATTCTCAATGCTTTCGTGGCCTATAGTATAATAGTTGCCGGACACGCACTTGTTTTCTGCATTGCTTCCTTAACGCCCCTGATGAATGATCCTGGAGCGATGTGGAATTCCTACATATCAAATCCGACTCTCGTTACAGGTGTGTTCATACTGATAGTTCTCCTTTCAGTTATTCCTCCATACCTTGGCGTTAATAAGGGAATTGAAAAGTTCGCTATCTATATGGGAGTGACCTGTATCGCTATCCTTGTGATAGGTGCGGCAAGAGCAGTCACCCTTCCCGGAGCTTGGGCGGGGATAGATTACTATCTCAAACCTGACTGGTCTAAAATGTTTACAATTAATGTACTTGCTGGTGCCATGGCGCAGGCATATTTCTCGTTTGGCCCGGGCTGGGCATGGTTCCTTACCTTGTCAAGTTACGCTAAGTATAACGAAGACACGGGTCGGGCTCAAATGACCACAGGGCTGGCCGACACATCCATAGCCCTTTTGGCTGGTTTTTGCGTATTGCCCGTTCTTTTTGCAATGGGTCTCGGCACTGATCTTGGTACACAATCTTCCTTTGTTGCTCTACCTATGCTATTTGGACAGATGGCGGGGGGGAGGATTTTCACTTTTCTCTTTTTCCTGGCTTTCTTCTTCGCGGCCTACACTTGTGAATACGTTCTGGTTGACGTCACCGGGTCATTTTTCCAGGATGCGTTTCAGTGGCCCAGGAAGAAATCAATTCTTGCAGCCGGAGCGCTTCTTATTGCCTTTGGGTTGTGGCCTACTTTGAACGAGACTGTTTTCAACACCTATGACACGCTTTTCGGTCTTTACTTCCTACCTATGGCTGTTGTCCTCCAGGCAGTTGCCGCAGGTTGGATATTTACTGCGGAAAGGTTCAGAAAAACAGTAATGAACCCTTGGGGTAATGGCTATATCGGTCCGATTTGGGATCTCTTCTATCGATGGGTCGTTCCAGGACTCAGTCTGTTCCTTATGATCTACTGGGCCATAGATATGACTAGAAGTGGAGCCCCATGGTATCTGGGCGTTGGAGGAATGGTTATTATCGCCGTGGTTCTTTTGGGTAGTATGTATCTCTTCGGCCAGTGGGACAAGGCAAAAGAACAGCGAGTTTTGGCTAACTTCAAGTCTGCTCGGAGATAGGCGGTGATCAAAGTGGGAACCTATGTAATGTTAGCGATAATTTTTGTGTGGTGGGGTGCTTGGGTTTATATGACATTGAACGATATTAGTATCGAAAAGAAAAAATTTGCTCACATGGAGGCTAACAACGGAAAACTGGATCCTTTTATGTTTACCGGGGAAAAAGCCCGCAAAGAGTTTCTTGACTACGTCGAGAAACATCCGGAAGTCAAGAAAGACGATTATGTAAAACTGGTACTTGAAAACATGAACTAAAGGTTGATCCCCTGAAGGAGGGGGCAGATATACCGTCCCCTCCTTCAGGTTGTGAACCGAAGATGTTAAAGGAGGTTAGCGATATGGCTGAAGTTTCTTTATCACAAGAGAAAATGATAGACATGTATCGCAAAATGTGGCTAGGCAGATATCACGAACTTCGCGTTGAGGAGATGAAGACGAAAGGTCAGATACTCGGCTCAATGCATTTGGCAATTGGTCAGGAGGCAGTAGCTGTAGGGACATGCGCTGCGCTTAACGATGACGACTACACAATGCATACTCACAGGGAACATCAGCAACTGATAGCTAAAGGCGCAGATATCAAGAAAATGGCAGGTGACATGTGCGGGAAGGTCACAGGGTGTTGCCGGGGAAAAGGCGGGCACATGATGCTTTTTGACAAGGATGTTAATGCTCTGGGAGCATGTGGGATCGTTGGGGGAGGTGTCCCTGTCGCGGTTGGTTATGCGATGGCCTTCAAGACGCTTGGTACAAAACAGGTTGCCCTGGCATTCTTCGGAGATGGTGCCGCAAATGAGGGTTCCGTACATGAAGCTATGAACTTTGCTGCCGTAAAGAAATATCCGGTTGTTTTTCTCTGCGAAAACAACCGGTGGGGGCTTACCGTCCCTCAGCATGAACAGGCAGCGGTGGCAGACCTTGCAGACAGGGCAAGAGGTTATGGAATTCCCGGAGTGACTGTAAATGGTAACGATGTACTGGCTGTTTATGAGGCTGTAAAACTCGCTGTAGAGCGAGCCCGTTCGGGAGACGGTCCCTCCATGGTTGAATGTCAGACCTGGAGGATGAGAGGTATGGGTTTCGGAGATCCCGGTGATTATATGCCGAAAGAATTCTTTGAAGAAGGTGCAAAGCAGGATCCTATAGAAATGTTCGAAAAGAAACTTCTTGAAAAGAAAATCCTCAGCGTAGAGGAAGCCCGAAAAATTGAATCAGACGCCAAAAAGTTTATCGACGATGTTTACGATGAAGCCATGAACGCGCCTGATCCTGATGAGAGCGTTTTCTGGGCTAATGTCTACGCTGCCGAGATTTAAGGAGGAACTATCTCATGGGCATGAAGAAGGTTACGTACAGGCAGGCGCTCAATGAGGCTCTTTCCGAAGAAATGGGAAGAGACTCCAAAGTCGTTATTTTTGGTGAAGACGTTGGAACTTACGGAGGAGTTTTCAAGGTAACCGACGGGCTAATGAAGAAATTCGGGACCGACAGGGTGTTCGACACGCCTATTGCCGAAGCAGCAATAATGGGTGCCGCTACTGGCGCTGCTGTAGCAGGTTTGCGCCCTGTAGTGGAGGTCATGTTCATGGATTGGATTGGAATAGCCATGGACCAGATTATCAACCAGACCACTATGATGCCTTACCTATGGGAAGGCATCAAGGTTCCCCTTGTTCTTCGCACCCAGGGAGGATCAGGGAGCAAGGGTTCATGCCAGCATACCAAGAGTCTGGAAGCCTGGCTCTACCATGTTCCCGGCCTTGTTCTGGTGATGCCTTCAACACCCTATGATGCCAAGGGCCTCCTGAAGAGCTCTATAAGGAATGACAACCCCGTGGCGTTTGTAGAACACAAAATGCTCTACCCGACAGAAGGAGAGATCCCCGAAGAGGAGTATACCCTCCCTCTTGGCAAGGCTTCTGTAAAAAGAGAAGGGAAAGAAATTACTATCGTTGCTATTTCCAAGATGGTTGTTGAAAGTTTGAAGGCGGCAAAAGAACTTGAGGAGGAAGAGGGTATTTCTGTCGAGGTTGTCGATCCGGTAACGATCAAGCCTTTGGACATGGATACCATAGCAGAATCAGTGAAAAAGACTAACCGGGTGGTCGTGGTGAATGAAGCTTACAGGACCGGGGCTGTAGCCAGCGATATAACTGCTCAAATACAGGAGCGTTGCTTCGACTATCTGGATGCCCCCATATTGCGCGTTACGGCACCCGATGTTCAGGTCCCCTACTCCCCGGCGTTGGAGAAATACTGGTTGCCTGGGAAAGACAAGATCAAGGAAGCCGTAATGGCTAGTTTGAAAAAGTAAAAGAAGGAAAGAAAGAGGTGTAGGCATGCCTTCAAATATTTACCTGCCTCAGGCCGGGGAGACTGTTACCGAGGGGCGGATTCAGGCTTGGCTCAAGCAGGAAGGTGATAACGTAAAGGAAGATGAAATAATTTGTGAGGTAATGACCTCCAAGTTGGCTATCGAGGTAAAATCTCCTGCGACTGGGACGTTGTTCCGGATCTTTGCTCCCGTTGATGAAACTGTCGAAGTGGGCAAGGTAATAGCAGTTATCCAGCACGAGGGCGAATCTCTGGACCATGATGAAGTTGATAAGACACCGGGACGCCATAAGAGCGCGACTGAGAAAAAGGCTAAAAAAGAATCGGTGGAGGAAAGGTCAGAAGCCCCTTCCAAAGAAAGCCTTCCTCAGTCAGATATGTCCAAGAAGGGCACAAAAGAGGTTTTTGCTTCCCCCGTCGCCAGAAAAATTGCGGAAGAAAATAAAATTGATTTGGGGGATGTGACCGGAACAGGCCCAAGAGGAAGGATAACCAAGGAAGATGTTTTGGAATTCGTTTCCAAAAAGCAGGATTCCGGACAAGCGGCACAGGATTTGTTGAGCAAATCTTTGACATCTTCCAGAGAACAATCCGTAACAGTCGCCAAAATGGCCGGGATCAGAAAAATAATTGCCGAAAGAATGAGGGAAAGTGTTTCTCTTAAACCGCATATTTGTTTTGAAACCAGGCCAGGAGTCGATGAGATCCTTCGGATAAGGAAAGAGATGTCTGAACTTCATGACAAGAAGGTCTCCGTTAACTCTATGATCATGTACTTCTACGTACTAATGATCAGGAAGTTCCCGATGCTCAATGCTCATGTAGTAGGTGAAGAGATTCGCCAGTTCTCCCAGGTGAATCTTGGAATGGCTGTTGCCCGCCCCGAAGGCCTGATAGTGCCAGTCCTGAAAAATGCCTGTTCTATGAGCTTACTTGAACTTGATGAACAGGCAAGACATTTTTCCCAGAAAGCCAGAGATAACAAGCTTTCCATGGATGATCTAACAGGGGGTACTGTTACAGTTTCCAATCTGGGCATGTTCGGAGTTCGAAATTTTAACGCCATCATCAACCCTCCTGAAATTACCATTCTTGCAGTGAGCGGGATTGAAGATCAATGTGAACTTTGTGCAGACGGCAGGGTCGTCAGCAACAAGCACATTGGGCTTAACCTGTGCGTTGATCATAGTGCTGTGGACGGAGACATCGGTGCCAGTGCGGTGATGTACTTGAAACAATTGATAGAGAATCCGTATATGTCAATTTTTGAGAAATAAGGATAATTTTGGGAGATTTATTGTAAAGGAACACAGAAATAGGTGAGTGTTTATTGGATTAGGAATAGTTCAGAACACCAAAGGGAGAGGGGTGCACCTCTCCCTTTGGTGTAAAAGTTCGTGTCAGACGCTTCTATATAAAATATCAAAGAGGAAAAGCTTTTTAATCTTTCTAAAAGAAAATGAATCAACAACAGTTCTTAGCGAGGTGGGAGAAATGCAGTATGAGATTGGCATAATAGGGGGAGGTCCCGGAGGTTACGTTGCAGCTATAAAAGCTGCTCAAAAAGGCGCAAAAGTTATTCTTTTTGAAAAGGAAAAGTTAGGTGGTACATGCGTTAATTGGGGTTGCGTTCCTACAAAAAGCCTGCTGAAAACCGCAAGTGTAATAAAGGATATCCAGAATGCGGAGCTCTTTGGGATTAAGAGAATTGAAAAAGAAAAAGTAACTATTGATTTTCCCAAGGTGGCAGCAAGAAAAAACGGGATAGTTGATTCCCTTGTGAAAGGTATTGAAGGGCTTTTAAAAATTGGGAAGGTCGAATTGGTAAGGGAATGGGCTACGGTAAAAGAACCAGGCCTGATCGTTACCGAAAGCGGCAGAACAGCAAAATGCAGCAAAATAATACTTGCAACAGGTTCAGAGGCTTTTTTGCCGCCCATTCAGGGATTGCAGGAGGCTATAAAAGAAGGTTTCGCGATAACCAACAAGGAAGCTCTGGATATGGTGGAACTCCCGGGTACAATCGGAATAGTCGGGGGCGGGGTTATCGGAGTTGAACTGGCCATGGCCTACGCAGCGATGGGAGCAAAGGTTCACGTTTATGAAGCTATGGACAAAATTCTCCCGCCAATAGACAGTGACATTTCGAACGTGGTGCACAAAAGGATGCTGGCTCAAGGAGTCGAAATAAATGTCGGCGCAAAAGTAGAACGTATAAACCCGACAGGAGTGGAATTTACAGTATCGGGCAAATCATCCTCTGAAAACCTTGATAAGCTTATCGTTGCAGTAGGAAGAAGTCCGAATATAAAAGGCCTTGAAAACCTCGGGATTGTGGAAAAGAACAGGATACCCACAAATTCCAGAATGGAAACCAGGCTAAACGGCGTTTACGCAATAGGAGACTGCAATGGAACATACCAGCTTGCACACGTTGCTTCCGCTGAAGGTATATGTGCGGTCCACAACGCGCTCGGAGAGGATCTTGTGATGAACTATTCCACAGTTCCCGTGTGTATTTACACAATGCCGGAAATAGCCAGTGTGGGGATAACAGAGGAAAACGCAAAATCAAGGGGTATTGAATACAAGGTTGGCAAATTCCCTCTTGCTTTCAATTCCAAGGCAAAAATAGAAGGAGAACCAGATGGTTTCGTAAAAATACTTGCAGATCCCAGGTATGAGAACATCCTGGGTATTCATATGGTCGGGAAAAGTGTATCTGAGATGGTTTTTGGTATCGGAATTGCTATTGGCGCAGAGCTTACAGTTGAGGATATAACCAACACGATTTTTCCACACCCCAGTATTTCAGAATCAATTGTTGAGGCTTCCCTTGGTGTTTTCGGAGTCCCTATACACAGTTAGGAAAAGACGGATCATTATTTTCAGGAATGAAAGGAGTTGGACCCATTGAAGGAGATCACAAGGTCGCACATCATAGAAGATCTTTTCTCGGTCAGGGGGAAAAAAGTCCTCATTACTGGATCGGGGGGGATAGGTTCCGTCATTGCAATGGCATTTGCTGAAAACGGTGCAGTCGTTTATCTGGCCGATCTGCTTGAAGAGAAACTTTTTGAGATGAGAAAAACCTTATTGGCTCAGGATATCGAGATCACAACATTGAAAATGGACGTTTGCGACAAAACGAGTGTGGAAAAGTGTTTTCGACATATTGTTGATAAGGAGAAAAGGCTCGATATACTTGTCCATACCGCAGGGATAGGGAAAAGTAATTCTGCGACAGATTTCCCTGAGGAGGATATCAGGAGGATCATTGATGTAAACCTGATCGGGACTATTCTCACCAACCAGCACGCAGCCAGGATCATGGAAAAACAGGGATTTGGGAAGATCGTCAATCTCGGATCCATCGGGGGTGTAATGGCCCATACCTTCCGATCCCTTCCATACGCAGCAAGCAAGGCTGGCGTACACCAGGTCACCCGGACATTTGCTGCGGAAATGGCAAAACACGGCATAAATGTCAACTGTATCGCCCCAACCTGGGTAAACACTCCGCTTATTGCCGGCAAGGATGAAGATTATTACAGGAATATCAACCATTCGGTACCTTTCGGGAGAATGTGTGAACCCGACGAGCTGGTGGGGACGGTGCTTTTCCTCTCATCGGATGCCTCAAACTTTTTAACCGGCCAGATGATCCTTGTAGACGGAGGATGGAGCGCCACAAAGGCAGTTTCCTGAGGATGGCACAATAAGTAAGCAAAGGAGGCAAGTAAATATGTTGAATTTTGAAGGAAAAACCGTAGTCCTGACCGGGGCAGCGGGTGGCATTTGTGCTTTGGCAGCAGGAATGTTTTCAGATTTGGGGGCCAGGGTAGTCAAACTCGATTACCGATTTTCGAAAGACAAGAAATATACTGGCGGGACAATAGAGGAACTGTTTATTGACGTAACCGACCGGGAAAATGTCTTTGATGTCTTAGGCCAGGTAGCAACAATTACTGGTGGAATAGATGTTGTGGTGAACGGGGCCGGCATCCTGAGATCAAAACCCTTTGTCGATATTACAGAGGAAGAGTGGGATGCGATGATAAATGTAAATCTTAGAGGTGCCTTTTTCGTTTGCCAGGCAGCCTTGCCGGTAATGATGGAGCAGAAAAGGGGAGCCTTTGTCAACATAGCCTCTATTTCAGGCCAGGTTGGGGGTGTTATGGCAGCTGCCGATTATTCTGCTTCCAAGGCCGGGATCATCTGTCTCACGAAAAGCCTTGCCAAAACAGGAGCTCAATGGGGGATAAGGGCCAATTCTATAGCTCCCGGAGCGATCGACACCCCTATGCTCGATGTTTACCGGAAATACTGGGGTTCGAATGCGTTGGACAAGGAGATCAGCAACTGTCCTATGAAACGCCTTGGACGTCCAGAAGAGGTCGCTTCAGTAATAGTCTTTTTGGCTTCTGAAATGGCCAGTTTTATTACTGGAACCTGTATTGATGTGAACGGCGGCACGAGGCTTAACTGAAAAATTTTGAATGTTATCCTTTTTAAGTATTTGGGGGTAAAAACATGCTTCTACTGGCGAATAAGAACAATGTGCCTGAGCTGAATCTCGCTACCGAGGATTGTTTTTTGAATGACGCCCTAAATTTTGACGATGCTGTTATGTTATGGAGAAACAATCCTTCCATAATCGTTGGAAGATACCAGAACACCATCGAAGAGATTAACTACCCAATGGTGAAAAAAATTGAAATCCCTGTCGTTAGGAGGTTATCTGGTGGTGGTGCTGTTTATCACGATCTCGGCAACATCAACTATACGTTCTTCCTCAGAATGAATAAAAGAAAGGACTTCTCGATCTCCGGGCTTCTCAATCCGGTAATAGAGGTTTTGAGGAAGCTTGGAGTCCCTGCGGAGCACAGCGGCCGGAATGATATCACTGTACAGGGCAGGAAAATATCAGGTAACGCCCAGTATCTTTCAGGAGACCGTCTGCTTCATCATGGTTGTATTTTGTTCAGCACCGATCTTGAAATGGTCGGCGATATTCTCATGGTCGATCCGGACAAGTTCGTTTCAAAGAGCGTCAAGTCAATAAGAAGCAGGGTGGCGAACATTTCCGAATTTTTAAAAAGCAGTCTTGATGTCGAGGAATTCATGGAGCTCCTGTTAAAGGAGATGACCGAGGGCGGTGTTCAAAAAGAATTAGCCTATTTCCGGCTGAAAAGGGAAGAGATAGAAAGGATAGCCAGTTTAAAATATTTCCAGTGGTCATGGAATTTCGGTGCTTCCCCCCCATATAACATCAAAAACACTCTTATGCTTCCAGTAGGTAAGATCGAAATAAGGATTTTCGTTCAGGAAGGAGTCATCAGCAACATAAAGATCTATGGTGATTTCCTGCCTACCGTCAACACAGAGGATTTCGAGGCTGCGATAATCGGGAAACAATTTGAAGAATCAAGTCTTTCTGTTTTTCTAAGAGATGATCCCGGGATTCAATCTTTCCTTTCAAAATTGGGCATGAACACGGATCAGATGATCGGGCTGTTTTTCGGACAGGGTCAAGAAGGAGAAAACAAGAAAGGAAAATGAGTAATGTCTAAAATAGGAATTGTTGTGAACCCGATGGCAGGTAAAGACGTAAGACGGATAATAGGTTACGCGAGCGTAGTTGACGCCGTTGAAAAAGTTGAAGTACTAAGAAGGATCCTAAGCGGCTTGATGTTCTTCGAAGTTGAGGAGATATTCTTTATGCCTGATCCCGATAATTATTACTGCAGGGTGATGGACTCTCTCCATAAAAGAGATTTTGAAAGGTTAGAAAAAAAAGTTAAGGTTCTGGATTTTCAGCCCCGGGGGGAAGATGTTGATTCCAAAAGAGCTGGGCAATTGATGAATAAATTACAAGTGGATTGCATTATCACTTTAGGTGGAGATGGTACATGCAAGGCTGTTGCCTCAGGTTGTGGAAATACTCCGATGCTGCCGGTGTCGACCGGAACGAATAATGTTTTCCCCTACAGAATAGACGGTACAATTGCAGGTCTTGTTGCAGGGGCTTATGCAAGGAACAACCAGAACTCGGAGAACATGATCCGTAAGGCGAACATGTTTAATATCTATGTGAACGGTACTCTGTTGAATCATGCGCTTGTGGACGTTGTTTTATACAACGAACCATTTATTTGCGCAAGAGCCATGTGGGAGCCTGAAAAGGTGTTATATGTTGCCATCTCCGGACCGATAAACGAACCGGTGATCGGGATGTCTTCCATTGCCCAGATCGCTAGCGGGGGAGTATTTGATGACTCATCAGGTTTTGCCTGTACTATTGATCCTGGAAAATCCTTAATGAAGATAATCTCGCCAATAGCACCGGGTTTAATGAGTGAAGTCCATATTTCAAAAACTGAGGTTATCAAAGCTGGTATCAGGTATCGTATTATGACTGAACTTCCTGTCAGGTGGTGCACCGTGGCTGTCGACGGGGAAAGAGAGATTGAGGTTGATATTCAGGATGATATAGTAGAAATGGAATTATTGCCAGATGAAGTCTGTGTAGTTGACCCATGGAAAGTCTATTCCGAGGCTTTGCGGAAGGATATTTTCCGAAAGGATTGCTGTTGATCTTGTCTTTATGTCTTTATGATTCGATAAAGGGTTTATCTTTTTCCCTCCCACATCAAATTTCCATGGTTTTCGTCGGGTTTTGAAAGTTGCCGGGTAATATTTGATTTTGGTTTTTATATTTACAAAAAGATCAGTGGAAAAATATCTGAGGATCATTTATACAGTGAGTCAGATCTGATCTTTCAGTAATGCATATTTTTTTGTTGTATGTTGTAGAGGATCAGTCTTTTTTTAGCGGAATTTCCAGCCTTGAAAAGATATTCCCTCTTTTTTCTCTTAACAACCAACATTATTCCAAGATATAGATGTCTTATGTCAGTTTTTTGGTATAATTCCTGATAGGGATATATATCACAAATGATGTTTGCAAAGCTGGAAACAAATATTTTGAATTAGGTTTTGTATTACATTAATGGGAGGGTGTAGCATTTGAAAAAAAATGACATTTACAAAACGCTTCTTGGCAGGATAGTGAATTTGCAATACAAACCGGGAGAGATCCTTAATGAGCAATTACTCTGCCAGGAATTTAATGTCAGCAGAACCCCTATTCGTGAGGTTCTCATGCAGCTCGCCGATTTTGATTTTGTTACAATTAAGCCGAAAGTGGCAACCACGGTTTCGGAGATAGACTGGAGAATGTTGAAATATCTATATGAAATTAAAACTCCTCTCGAAGGTCTTGCCTGTGAACTGGCAGGCACCAGGGTTACGCCTGAAGAAATTCAACAACTGGAGTCCATAGTTGAAGAACTGAGGACTTTTTCAAAGAATGGCAAAAAAACTTTTGCATATTACCATGACAAAGACAGTGAATTCCATACAATTTGTCACAGGGCTTCAAGAAATCAGTTTGTCGAAAAATATCTTGCTGAAATAAATCTTAAATCAAGAAGATTCCTCCATTATATTGACTATAAAATTGATGAGCTTGATTGGTATACAGAAACCCTTAACAGCATTTTGGAATCTTTAAAGGATCATGATGGGGAGAGAGCGAAACAGGAAGTGATTAATCATAATCAATCATTTCTGAAAAAACTGTCAGAGTATTTTTTTGGATGATAGTAAAAGTATGCCAGCATTTCCCACTCTGGAGAGTTACGATCCGTTTTCAGTCAACTAAAAGAATGTCGACGTTTCCACACCTTTCAATATAAGGGCGTTTTCTTTTTATGAACAAATAGCAATAAAAACTTTTTTTGGGATTCCGGCGGAAAACCCCTCTGAAAATCCCAAATCAAGCTTTCAAGGGCAGAACGGGGAAGACCCTTTTTGAAGAGGTCTTCCCCGTTCTGATCTTTATTTTGTATCTATTAGGTCTATCGGGTCAGATCCGATCGGTGTGCATTCCCCAGGAGGTATTATAACCTGGGATCTCGAAAAAAATATCTAATCAAGCAGTGCTCCACCGTTTACATCAAGACATGTTCCTGTGATAAAGCTTGCCTTATCCGAAGCCAGAAAAGCAATGGCGTGCGCAATTTCCTCAGGTGTACCCCACCGCCCCATAAGGTTTTCGTGGGATACCTCTTCAACATGTTTGTTTCCCCATACTTCCCTGTAGACATCCAGCATTTTCGTTTCTATGCCCCCGGGAGCAATTGAATTGGCCCTTATGCCGTAAGGAGCAGCTGTTTTGGCCAGCGACTTCGTAAGGCAGATAACACCTGCTTTGGAAGCCGAATAATCGGCCGCTGCCATGATCCCTCCTACTTTGCCGGATAAAGAAGCAATATTAACGAAACAACCCGATCTCTGCCCCATCATGTGTTTCAGAGCTTCCTGGCAGACAAAAAACTGGCCCTTCAGGTTTATGTCGAGCATTTTATCCCACTCTTTCTCGGTTATCTCGACAAAAGGCTTTGTTCTCAGGATTCCCGCGCCGTTCACTACCACGTCGAGCTTCCCGAAGGCTTTCACGATTTTTTGTATCACCTGGGCAACCTCAGCTTTGTCCGTAACGTCAAGATGGATCTTGAGGGGGTTGCTTTCCGGGGTCAGGGGTTTCGTCTCTTCTGATACAGGGTACGAAATGTCACAATCTACAACCTTTGCCCCCAGTTTCGTAAAGAGCATTGAGGTAGCAGAACCAATACCTCCCTCAGATCCTGTGATCAACACGACCTTTTCTTTGAAATCAATCATGGGATTCCCTCCCTATATGGGATGTTTACTCTAGTTCATTATTTTCAAAACAAAAATCATGCGAGGCGATGCTCCCCCTTTCATCAACTTCGATCAAGCCAGAAAAAAACCTGTTCTCCCCACTAAAGACAAATGGAGAAATGAGGCAATAGAACGGGCTAATATCTTTTAAGGTAAAACTTTCAGGTATCTGACACCAAAAAACCTCTCCTTCATCGCTGCTTATTATTGGGCCTGAAAACGAGTTTGAATGGAAGTATGCTCCAAAAAATTCCTTCCCGGAGTCGCGTGAGATGAAGGAGACGATCCCGGACAATCTGACGTTTAAAAGTGTTGCGTTGGTTTCTTCGATCATTTCTCTTCTGCAGGCCTGGAAAATTGTTTCTCCGGGCTCTTTCCTGCCTCCGGGAACTGTAATTACATTGTAATGGGGCTCTTTAGACCGTCTGTTGAGGAGAATAAAGTCATCACGACAAAGATAGCAGAACACCACTACAGTCACTTGTTTAACAGTATTATCGTCAATGCCAGGCGTTTTGTTCTCCCCCTCTCTCTTCAATTTTCCCCATAATATTGGGGGAAAAAGGAAAATCTGGTAATATAAAACAGAATATAAGATATTTTATGCCATAAATATAAGTTTGAAAAATTTCCTTGTCAATAGAATTTATTCAATATCATTTATAATTTTCTCTTCTACTTTTCAACACTCGTCAGAATCTCTCGGCCCAAGTGTTTAAAGCAATCAAGGTTTTGGGAAAATCATGAAACCTAAGCATGAAAAAACTTCTTCGGTTATTGATAGGGGATCTCTTTTTAGAGATAAAAATTCAAATCAGGAGGGATAGATCGAATGTTTTCAGACATCGAAATAGCACAAAAAGCAACAATTAGACCGATAACAGAAATTGCTATGGAACTGGGTATACCCGAGGAATTTGTAATACCTTACGGAAAGAACAAGGCTAAGATCGATCTTAACTATGCCCGTGAATTGGAAAATAAACCAGACGGTAAACTGATCCTTGTCACGGCAACCACCCCGACCCCTGCCGGAGAGGGAAAGACCACAACGACTATCGGGCTTACCCAGGCCCTGGTCAGAATGGACAAGAAGGCTATGCTCTGTCTGAGGGAACCTTCCCTGGGGCCATGTTTTGGGGTCAAAGGCGGCGCAGCCGGCGGGGGCTATTCCCAGGTCCTTCCAATGGAGGAAATTAACCTCCACTTCACTGGAGATATCCATGCTGTAACATCAGCTCATAACCTTCTTTCGGCAATGCTCGACAACCATCTTCAACAGGGGAATGGACTCGGTATTGATCCAAGGCAGATAGTGTTCCGAAGGGTTATGGATATGAATGAAAGGGCGCTGCGCCATATCGTACTTGGCTTGGGGGGGAAGGGAAACGGTATCCCCAGGGAGAGCGGGTTCGATATTAGTGTCTCTTCGGAAATTATGGCAATACTCTGTTTGTCAAAAGACCTTGCAGAACTGAAAGACAGACTTGGCAAGATCGTTGTGGCCTATGGCAACGACCGGAAGTCAGTGACGGCTCGTGACCTTAAGGCTGAAGGAGCCATGGCGGCACTTTTAAAAGAAGCGATCAACCCCAACCTAGTCCAGACCATAGAACATGTTCCGGCTTTTGTGCACGGCGGCCCATTTGCCAACATAGCACATGGAACAAATTCACTTGCCGCTACCAGGATGGCTCTCAAACTTGCTGATATCGCCCTCGTGGAAGCCGGTTTTGCTTCGGACCTGGGAGGAGAAAAGTTCATGGATATCGCCTGCCGTTACGGCGGATTCCACCCGCAGACGGTGGTTCTGGTAACTACCGTAAGGGCTTTGAAAATGCACGGGGGGTTGGTTAAATCAGAACTGAACGGTGAAAACATCGACGCTCTGAAAAAAGGTTTCGGGAACCTGGATGCTCACCTGGAAAATCTTTCCCAGTTCGGAGTGCCTGTGGTAGTGGCACTAAACCGTTTCCCCACGGATACCCATGCCGAACTTGAAGAGGTCCTGGAGCATATCAGAGGCAGGGGCCATGAGGCAGCACTTTCCGAGGTCTGGGAGAAGGGGGGCGAAGGCGGTTTGGATCTGGCGGAAAAGGTTCTTGATGCCTTGGATAAGGCTAACGGTTATCATCCCCTTTACGAACTGGGACTGCCCCTTAAAGAGAAAATTGAAAAAATAGCTACACACGTCTACGGCGCAGAAGGAGTTGACTACAATGAGGCGTCTTCCGCGTTTCTGGCGGAGCTCGAAGAGAGAGGTTATGGGAACCTCCCGGTGTGCATGGCAAAGACTCAAATGAGTCTTTCAGATGACCCTGCAAAAATGGGCCGTCCGAAGGGCTGGAAACTGCTTGTACGCGAGGTGAGGCTTTCAGCAGGGGCAGGTTTTGTGGTCCCCATTTGCGGGAACATAATGACAATGCCTGGCCTGCCCAAAAAACCTGCAGCAGAGGGTATTGATATAGACGATATGGGTAGAATTTCAGGCCTTTTCTAGGATGGTGTTGACATTGGCACGGATCCTTGACGGTAAAGAGGTCGCGGCTCAGGTAAGGGAACAAATAAAAATGCGGTGTTTGGAACTTGAAAAGCAAGGCAAAATACCTGGTCTTGCAGTAGTGCTTGTCGGAGACGACCCGGCCTCAGCAATTTATGTGGGACAGAAAGAAAAAGCGTGCAGGGAGGTGGGTTTCGTTTCATTTCGACATGAAATGCCTGCTGACTCTGACGAGAGGGAAATACTTGAACTGATCGACCGGCTGAATTCCGACAAGAGAGTACACGGGATCCTTGTACAGCTTCCTTTGCCAGGGAGCCTTTCCCAGGAACGGATCATTTGGGAGATAGATCCAGAAAAGGACGTTGACGGTTTCCATCCTGTCAATGCGGGAAGGCTCGCTTGTGGACTTTGGGGTGTTGTCCCCTGCACTCCGAAAGGAATAATCCGCCTCCTGAATAGTTTCCACCTTCCATTGGAGGGGAAAAGGGCTGTGGTTGTCGGTCGGAGCAATACTGTCGGGAAACCCTTGGCACAACTGCTTATTGGAGAAAATATGACTGTAACCGTGTGCCACAGCAGGACTGGTGATCTCAAAGAAGAAACAAGGAGAGCGGATCTGATCGTGGCTTCGGCAGGCCAACCAGGAATTATCCATGGGTCTATGGTGAAAGAAGGTGCAATTGTGGTTGATGTAGGGATCCACAGGACACCTGAAGGAATAGTGGGTGACGTAAAATTCAGCGAGGTTTCCCGGATAGCCTCCTGGATCACGCCTGTGCCAGGAGGTGTAGGTCCGATGACCATTGCGATGCTTCTGGAGAACAATCTGGAACTTCTGGAGGGACGATACATTAAAGGAAGTTGTTTAAAGAAAGGAAAATCACTTCTCATTTAGAAAGGGGTCGTGAATGGAATGGAATATTTTAAATTGCTGGAAAAAGTTCCCGAAAACATTTCAAAAGTGTCGGAATTCAGAACTGTGGGAACAAAACCTTTGGGTGGTTTGGCTGTAGGATTCGGGCTAGCCCTTAAGACTGGGGAAGAGGTCAGGAAATTCACCAATGAGGGGAAGGTCCTTCTTGTAACTGACAAGACCATGATCTCCATTGGGACGGAAAAGATCATTTCCGATTCTCTTCGTTCCTCGGGTTTTGATGTCGTGACTTTCGATGAAGTGGAACCCGAACCTCACCTTTCCACCTGCCGCAAAGTGCAGGAAATTGTCAGGGGGGGCAATTTCTCCGCTATTGTTGGCCTTGGTGGAGGCAGCCCGATGGATATGGCTAAAACGGCTGCGATAACTGCTACAAATCCAGAGGATATCCGGAAATACCTGATGAATATTGGAAAACCCCAGGGAGAAGTTGAGGCAGCAAAACCCTTTGAGAGGGAGGGGCTTCCCTGCATTCTGCTTCCTACAACTTCGGGCACTGGAAGCGAGGTTAGCCCCTATATTATCGCAAGTGAAGGAAACAGGAAATTGGGTGGCGTAAGTCCCTATCTTTATGGCACGGTGGCTTTGGTTGACCCTATCCTGACTGCAACAATGCCGCCCAAGGTAACTGCATTTACGGGACTGGATGCTCTGACCCATGGTTTGGAAGGAATGATTGGCAAAAATGTCCCGATAACGGAGGTCCTCACGTTGAAATGCGTGGATTATGTCTTCAAATATCTTCCTAAGGCTGTTGAAGATGGAGAGGATCTGGAAGCCCGTTATTTTATGTCCTTCGCATCAGTCTTCGGGATGATGTCCTACACCCAGGGCGGAGGGCTATATGCTCATAGCATGTCCTATCTTCTAACCCTTGATGGTGAACATCCTCATGGACTTGGTTGTGGTCTTGCACTGCCGTATACACTCATGTTCAACTTTGATTTTATTAGGCAAGTATTACTTAAACTGGCGCCTATTGTGGCTCCGGATGCTTCTGTTGCTGAAGAGGAAACAGCAGAAATTGTCGTAGGCAGGTTCAAGGACCTGGTCAAGAGGGTGGGACTGCCTTCTTCTCTAAAGGAATTAGGGATAGAAAAAAGCCGTATCGAAGATTACGCGTCGCAGATGGTTAAAATTTATTATCGACCAAACAACCCTCGTCCAATGGACATAGATGAAGCGCATAAGTTGCTCAGTTCAATGTGGGAAGGGAAACTTGTCAGAATATAACACTATGGTTTTTGTTCAATGGCTGAGAAAACTGGATGAGAGAAGCACATAATGTAATATCTTCGTTTGAATTACTTCGGAGGTGAAATAGTGGGAACCTTGCTGATAACGCAGAAGGAGATAGGCGAACTTGTCTCCATGCCCGAGGTCATAGATGCAGTGGAGAGGACTTTCAGGGGTATGGGTGAAGGAACCGTGATCAACCCCACGAAACTGCATCTGGATCTGGGAGACGGAGAGAGCGGTCTTCCCTACCGTGCTGGTATGAACTCCATGCCCGCTTACGTAGGATGGCTTGAGACAGCGGGTATCA
>Ga0228535_1002167_pt1 | contig 20825 bp, 21 predicted proteins | sample SJ1metagenome_FD_168457 | JGI IMG/M metagenome (GOLD analysis project Ga0228535, IMG submission 168457) | Enriched culture of PCE-dechlorinating microbial communities from Ithaca, New York, USA - SJ1 | ecosystem: Engineered > Modeled > Simulated communities (microbial... > Unclassified | place... | reverse complement strand
CGGGCCGGCTTAACGAGATGATCGGCCACCTTCTGACCCTGAACCGGGTTGAGTCCGATACCGCCGTCCGGAAGACGGGGCGGATCGACCTGGCGGGGCTTGTCCGGGAGATCGCCGCCGACGCCGAGTTCGAGGCAGGGGCGCTGGAGCGCGCTGTGAAGGTGACAGACCTGGAGTCCTTTGATCTGGAGGGGGACGAGGAAATGATCCGCCGGGCCATCGAGAACGTCGTGAGAAACGCCGTCCGCTATACCTGGGAAGGCGGGGATGTGGAGATCTCCCTGCGCCTCGACCATTCGGGGCCCGTCGGTACCGCTGTGATCGCAGTCCGTGATCACGGGAAGGGGGTCCCCCAAGCCGCTCTTGCCCATCTTTTCCAACCCTTCTACCGTGTTGGCGACGGCCGGGAACGGGAAACCGGTGGGACAGGACTGGGGCTGGCCATCACCGAAGCCGCCGTCCGCCTGCACGGCGGTTCGGTCAGCGCAACCAACGCTCCCGGAGGCGGTCTGATCGTGGAGATCCGGCTTCCCGCCTCCCCGGAGGGAAACCGGTCTCATTGAGCCGGATTGACCCGCCGCCCTCAGCCGGTCAGGCGGCGCAGGAATCCGAGAAAACGCCGCGTCTTCGGCCCATAGGGCGGATAGAGCATCCGGACGGCCGTGGGGAACCTCTGGCGGTAAACAGCACGGGCATGGGAGAAGGTCTCGAATCCGAAGCGGCCGTGGTAGGCCCCCATGCCGCTTTCCCCCACCCCGCCGAAGGGAAGGTTCGGGTTGGCCAGGTGCAGGATCGTGTTGTTCACCGTCGCGCCGCCGGAGCTGGTCAAGGAGAGCAGCCTTTCAATGTTCCGGTCGCTGCGGCTGAAGAGGTACATGGCCAGCGGCTTGGGCCGCGCACGGATGATCTCCATGGCCTCGTCGAGGGTGTCGTAGCTCAACAGGGGCAGCACAGGCCCGAAGATCTCCTCGGCCATGATCGGCGAGTCCTTCGGGACGTCGGCCAGAAGGGTCGGGGCCAGCCGGCGGCGTTCACGGTCGCTTTGTCCGCCCGTGACAAGGACGGCCCCGGCGGCGATCGTCTCGCCGAGTGTCGCCTCTAGCCGCGCCAGCGACCGGCCGTCGACGAGGCTGGCCAGAGAGTCGCTCCCCAGCCGCTCCGCCTCGCCCGGGCCGTAGAAGCGTTCGATGGTTTTCCCGATCAGGCCCGCCAGCCGTTCTGCAACGCCCTTCTGAACCAGCACATAATCCGGCGCGACGCAAGTCTGTCCGGCGTTGATGAATTTTCCCCAGGCGATGCGCTCGGCCGCCGCGGCCAGGTCGGCCGTCTCGTCGACCACCGCCGGGGACTTGCCGCCGAGCTCCAGGGTCACCGAAGCCAGGTGGGTCGCGGCCGCGGCCATCACCTTGCGCCCCACGGCCGTCGAGCCGGTGAAGAGGATGTGGTCGAAGGGCAGTTCCAGAAGCGCATCGGCGACGGCATGGCCGCCCAGGACGATCGCGACCTCCGTCGGGGGAAACACCTCGGCGATCAGCTCGTGGAGCAGCCGCGCAGTCTGCGGGACCTTGTCCGAGGGGCGCAGGATGACACAGTTGCCTGCGGCAACGGCGGACATCAGGGGGGTCACGGCCAGGAAGAAGGGGTAGTTCCAGGGGGAGAGGATCAGGACCCGGCCTTTGGGTTCGTAGCGGATCCGGCTCGTGCCGCCGGCGATCGTGAGCGGCGTGGGGACACGCCGGGGCCGCATCCACGAGTCCAGGTGGCGGATGGCATAATCGATCTCCTCCAGCGTGGGGCTGATCTCGGTCAGTTCCGTCTCGTCGGCATGCTTGCGGAAGTCTGCCCGAATCGCCTGGCCGATCGCCTCGCGCCGGGAGCGGATCGACCCGGCCAGACGTTTGAGCTTGGCCTTGCGTTCCTCCGCGGTCGTCGAGACGAGCGACCAGCGGGTCGCCTGCTGCATGTCGAAGAGGGTCCTGAGGTCCTCCGCCTGCGGGAAGCGGGTGTTGGGAGAAAGAGGGTTCATGATTCCGTCTCCAGGTTACGGTCCGTCCCAATGAGGGCGGTCCGGTGTTCCGAAGGGCCCCTTCCGGGGCACGGCGCCGGGTGACCCGGCGGTTTCCTCTGTCCGGCAAACAGGTCTGGGACTCACTATGAAATTTTAGAAATAATGAAAAGGGGATATCCTGTCAAGAGACTTTGCGACGGCCTAAACCAAGACCCCACCACGGCCCCTATCCAGTTGACAGGCTCCCCGGATGGGAGGATAATAAAACTTACGGGATGACGGACCGTTCCCCTGTCCATTCCTCTCTCAGGGAGCCATGAAAACCCCGGCCCCCGTGGGGCGTGGGTTGGGAGCGAGGGGTACACCGAACGATGGCCAAGAAACGAAGCCTCTCCCAGATCCTCCTGATCCACTCCGCAGCCCTCCTGCTGCTGATGGTGGCCTGCCTCGGATACTTCTGGGTCTACCGCGAATACAACCGCTTTCAGGACGAGATCCAATCGATCCAGACCCAGTTCATCGAGTCCCAGAAGGAATTGATCCAGACCGAGGTCCAGGAGGTGATCGACTATGTCCGGTACATGCGCTCCCGGACCGGCGAGCGGGCCCGGGCATCCATCCGGGAACGTGTCTACGAGGCCCATAATCTGGCCTCACACCTCTACGGCCTGTACCATGGACGCCTTCCCGATCCGGAGATCAAGCGGCTCATCGTCGAGGCCCTCCGGTCCGTGAGGTTCAACAACGGGAGGGGCTACTATTTCGCCACCTCCCTGGACGGTGTGGAACAGCTATTCGCGGACCGGCCGGAACTGGAAAACACGAACATCCTCGATATGCGCGACACGAACGGGAAGTATGCCGTTCGCGACATGATCGCCATTGCCCGCACGAAGGGCGAGGGGTTCTACGAGTACACCTGGACCAAGCCGGGACAGGCCGGGAGAGGCTTTCCCAAGATCGCCTTCGTCAAGTACTTCAAACCGTTCGACCTGTTCATCGGGACCGGCGAGTACGTCGACGACATGGATGGAGACCTCCGGAAGGAGACTCTCGAACGGATCGCAAAGATCACCTTCGGCAATGACGGCTACATCTGCGTTCAGGACATGAACGGAGTCTTCCTCACCCACCCCCAGAAGGAGTTGATCGGCAGGAGTCACAGGGATTTCACCGAACCTTACGACGTCAAGCTCGGTCAGGAGCTGTTGAGGGCCGCCCGGTATCCCAACGGGGGGTTCGTCACCTACCAATGGTGGAAACCGACCACAGGACAAAGGGCGCCCAAACTGAGCTATGCCAAACTGTTTAACGATTGGGGATGGGTCATCGTCACGGGGGTCTACATCGACGACATCGAGCGGGTGATCGCCAAGAAGGTCAGCAGCTATCAGGACACGATTCGCCGAAGGCTCCTGGTCATCGGCATCCTCTTCGTTTCCCTCGTCACCCTGGGGCTCCTGATCGCCTGGTTCTTCTCCCGGCAGGTCCGACGGGGGATCGACACCTTCACCGGCTTCTTCCGAAGATCGACCCTCTCCCACGAGAAGATTGATCGAGATGCCATGGAGTTCTCGGAGTTCAAGACCCTGGCCGAATTTGCCGACAGGATGGTCGACGACTTTCGGGCCAACGAGGAGGCCCTGAGGGCCGAAAAGGACCGGGCCCAGATGTACCTCGATACGGCGGGGATCCTGTTCGTGGTCCTGGATCGCGAGGGCCGGGTGACGCTGGTCAATCGGAAGGGGTGCGAGGTCCTCGGGTGGCACGAGGAGGAGATCCGCAAACGGGACTGGTTCGACACCTTTGTTGCTCCTGAAGACCGCCCCGTGGCCCGGGAGGTCTTCAGGGCGCTCCTCCTGGAGGGGAAGGGACGCATCGAAGAGGGGGAAAACCGCGTGGTGAACCGGAACGGGGAGTCGCGCCTGATCGCTTGGCATAACACCGTCATTTCCAACGAGGGCGGCAGGGGGGCCTCGGGAGTCCTGATGACCGGGGACGACATCACGGAACGGAGGGAGACGGAGCAGCGGCTCCAGAGAAGCCAGAGGCAGCTCCAGCAGACCCAGAAGATGGAGGCCATCGGGGCGCTGGCCGGGGGCATCGCCCACGACTTCAACAATCTCCTGGGGGCCATCCTCGGCTATACGGAACTCTACAAGGAGCAGGTGCAGGACCGGCCCAAGGTCTACGGCGCCATGGAACAGGTCCTCACGGCGGCCAACCGGGCCAAGGACCTGGTGCAGCAGATCCTCTCCTTCAGCCGGATGGCCGAGCAGGAGAAGATGGCCGTGGCTCTGTTCCCCATCCTCAAAGAGGTCGCCAAATTCATGCGGGCCTCCCTGCCGGCCACCATCGAGGTGAACCTGTCGCTGAACGCGACCGTGGATACGGTCTGGGCCGACCCGACACAGATGCATCAGGTGGTCATGAATCTGGCCACCAACGCCGGATACGCCATGAAAAAAGCGGGCGGGGTCCTGCAGATCGCCTTGAACGAGGTTCCCATCGGCCCGGACGACGAAGCCCTCAGGCCAGGCCGGTACCTGGACATCGTTGTCACAGATACGGGCCATGGCATCCAGAAGGAGCTCCTGGAGCGGATCTTCGAGCCCTACTTCACGACAAAGGAGAAGGGGGAAGGGACGGGCCTGGGACTTTCGGTGGCCGACGGGATCATCAGGGAACACGGCGGCCGGATCAAGGTCTACAGCGAGGTAGGAAAGGGCACGGTCTTTCATGTCCTGCTGCCCCTGATCGAGCAGCGGGCCGAGGAGGAAAGGAAGGCAGAAGAAGAGCCCGCCACGGGGAGAGGGGAATCGATCCTGACGATCGACGACGAGCAGAGCCTGGTCAACATGGGCAAACTGATCCTGGAAGACCTGGGCTATCGCGTCACCGCAGAGTCGGACCCGGTCCGGGCGGTGGCGCTCTTCCGTCAGGACCCGCAGGCCTTCGATCTGGTGATCACCGACAAGACCATGCCCCGCCTGACGGGCTTCGACGTGGCCCGGGAGGTCAGGAAGATCCGCCCCGGCATCCCGATCATCATCTGTTCGGGGATCAAGGAACAGGAGGATTCCGACCGCCAGTCCGAGATGGGCATCATCCATTTTGTGACCAAGCCGCTCACGAAGCACGTTCTGGCCCGGACCGTCCGCCTGGCCCTGGGCAAGGGCACGGCCGCCCCATCCTCCCAAGCATAGATTCTTTTTCTATCCCTATGCAACCCCTCTGCAACGGCAATATGAGCTGCGTTGCGCCCGCTGAGTCTGCCGATTCGCGCTGATGGCACCGTGAGATCATCGCCGGTGCAGCCGCCGCGTTTCGATGGCAAGGGTCCCGAAAAAAGTGCCAATCACGCACATCTATGCCTTCGAAGCCGTTCCTCTTCCCCTTCCCTTATCTCCGAGTCAAAGCCTTCGGCAAGAAGATGATCGGGGCGTCCGCTGCCCCGGGTCCCTCGCGGCCGTTTTCCTTCAACGGCCTGACCAGGGATTTGCCTTTGACCGATTCATGGTTAAATTAAGCCAAAATATGCGATTCTCCAAGGAGGGAACATGAAACGAATCGCCATCGGGATCATGGTGCTCACGGCCCTGGCCTGCCAGGGTCCTGTGGCCACTCCGATTTCGGAGAAAAATAGCCCGGCCGCCCGGCCGCCCATCGACCTGGCGGCGCCGGACCGGTTCGAAACGGCCAGCTTTGCCTTGGGGTGATTCTGGGGGCCCGACTCCCGGTTCGGGAGTCTCAAAGGCGTCATCCGGACCCGCGTGGGATATGCTGGAGGGACGAAGCCTAACCCCAACTATGGCGATCTGGGCGACCACTCGGAGACGGTCCAGGTCGATTTCGATCCGGCGGTGATCCCCTATGAACGGCTCCTGGCCGTCTTCTGGGACAGCCACGACCCGACCGAACCCGCCTGGTCGAGGCAGTACCGCTCCATCATCTTCTACCACAACGAAGCCCAGAGAATCTCGGCCCTGAAGTCCATGGAACGGGAGGGTGCCCGGCGAAATGCCAGGATCCTGACGGAACTTCGGCCCGCAGGATCTTTCACCCTGGCCGAGGACTACCATCAGAAGCATCTGCTCCGGACGGAATCGGTCTTCGTGCGGGAGTTTCGCGCCATGTACCCCGGGAAGGAGGGGTTCGTCCATTCCACGGCTGCGGCCCGGATCAACGGTTATCTGGGTTCCTACGGGACCCTTGAGGATCTGAAGGCGGAGTTGCCTGGATTCGGCCTCTCAGCCGAGGCGGCCCGGATCCTCACCGGGATCGTCGGCTGGCGGCCGGCAAGGTCCGGCTGTCCCCTCTAGAGGCCGGGGCGGATCGGATGGCTGTTCAGGGGTCCAGCGCTGCGCCGTCTTCCGGGGCGGCGGTCTGGTCGGCAGGCCGGCTCCTGCGCCTTCGTCTCCGCCGTCTCTTCCCCGGGGCCTTCTCGGCCGGCACCTCCGTGCCCGTACCGGCCGGGGACTGGATGTAGGCCTGCCACCAGGCCAAGGCTTCCCGGTTCTCCTGGTGGGTCTTGGCCGTCACGAGGAGGTAGGCCATGGCGTCGGCGAAGTCCGGCCGGGCCGCCAGGGCGGCAGGACGCCTGGGCGGCATCCGGTGCAGCGAGGGCTGGAGGGCCAGAATACGGCGCAGTTGGCCACTGATCCTCCCGGGGACCGTAACGGTCCCCGCGAGCTCCTCCAGGAAGCGGGAGCAGGCGGTGTCCATGGCCTGTTGGTGGGGGACCCCTTCGCGGTGGCGGGCCAGGGCTTCCTCTTCCAGACCGGGACCGAAGAGCGCGGCCAGAAAGAGGGCTGGCGCAGGGGTAAGGGCGCTCCTGCAGAGCCGGTCCAGGCACTCCAGGTTGCTCTCCAGAGCCATAAGGCGGTCGGTGCCTCCGGCGGCGGCCAGCCACCGATGGAGTCCCGGGAAGAGAGCGGCCGAAAGCCCGCTCGACGCCAGAAGTCCGAAGACGGGCCGGGCCGCTCCCAGCAGAAAGAGCTTCAGCATCTCCTCGTAGAGACGGGCCGGCGCGGCGCGGGTGATGGTCGGGGCGAGAGAACAGAGGACCTCCCAGGTCGCCGGCTCGATGGTGAGGCCGTGGGAGCCGGCGAAACGGACGGCGCGGATCATCCGGACCGGGTCCTCGGTGAACCGGACCGCGGGATCGCCGATGGGGCGGATGAGCCGCTGCTCCAGGTCGCTCAGCCCGTTACAGTAGTCGATCACCGAAAAATCGGCGATGTTGTAGGCCAGGGCGTTGATCGTGAAGTCACGGCGGAGGGCGTCCTCCTCAGGCGTTCCAAAGACGTTGTCGCGCAGAACCATGCCGTCTTCGTCCTTGACATGGCGGGAATGACGTCCGTCCGGTTCCGTTTCCCCACCCTCCGCCTCCTCGGGGGGGACCAGGGCGCGGAACGTGGAGACCTCCAGGACTTCGTCCTGGAAATGGAGGTGGGCCAGCCGGAAACGGCGGCCGATGAGGCGACAGTTCCGAAAGAGCCGCTTGATCTGGCCGGGGACCGCGTTGGTGGCGATATCGAAGTCCTTGGGGGTCCGCCCCATCAGGAGGTCTCGGACGCATCCCCCCACCAGATAGGCGGTAAAACCGTTATCGCGGAGACGGTAGAGCGTCCGCAGGGCGTTCGGGCTGATCTGCTTGCGGGATATGCCGTGTTCGTTGCGGGGAACGATCCTCGGTTGCATGGAACGCACCATAGCACACCCGGTTGAAAATGCAATATTAACGGCTTCACGCTTCCGGACCTATGGGGCCTCTTTACGGACGAAGCTGTTCTCTCTAGCGGGATGGGGAAGGACGCGGCAGGGGGGAGGATGGCAGGGTCTTGAGGACCCGGATCAAGACGTCCGGGTCATGGAAGGTCAATCCTCTGCCGGGAATTTCCGGGCGGCGGATGGCGACGGTCAGGCAGCCTGCCTGGCGGGCCGCGGCGAGCTTCGCCTCGAGGCCGCCCGCCCGTCCGCTCTCCTTGGTGACGATCACGCCGATGGAGAACTGGCGGATCGCGGCGAGATTCTCCTCGACCGTGAAGGGCCCGCGGCCGGCGATGACCCTCTGCCCGGGGATCCCTGCCTCGCGGCAGGCGGACAGCGACGCCGGGGAGTCGAGGACACGGACAGCCAGAGGAATGCCCGTCCGGCGGGCCTCGGCGGCGTAAGGGGCGAGGTTCTGGGACCCCGTCGTCAGGAGAACCGGACGGCCGTCGGCAAAGGCCAGGGCCGCGGCCTCGGCGTGTCCCGCGGCGAACCGGATCGCCGTTTCCGACTTCTCCGGCAAAAGGCCTTCCGGGCGGCACAGGAGAAGGCAGGGGATTCCCAAACGCTCCGCCGCGGTTTGGGCGGCGGCGTGGGCCGCTGCGGCATAGGGGTGGGCGGCGTCAACGATCGCCCGGATCCCTAGTTCCCTCCCCAGTGCGGCGAGGCCCTCTGCGTCCAGTCGTCCCGTCCGGCGCGTGATCCGGGGGTGGCGGCCGATCGCGAGCGGCACATCCGTTGCCTGCGAGACGAGGACGGTGTATCCCGCCTCGGCGAGGCCCTGAGCCAGAGGGGCTGTCTCACTCGTGCCCCCGATCAGGAGGATCATAGAGCGTACCCCCGGGGGGTCACGAACCACTCGGCGATCCGCATTGAGGAGCGGTTCCCGACGATGATGATACTCCGCATGGTGATGGGGAGCTCTAGGAACCGGTCCAGGTCCGAAAGGAGGATGGTCTCCTCGGGGGTCCCTACCGCCGTCCCGATTCCTACCGGGGTCGTCCCGGGCCGGTGGCGGCGGAAGATGGCCGCCGCTTCTGCTAGTTGGCGGGTCCGCCTCTGCGAACGGGGGTTGTAGAGGGCCACGACCAGATCCGCCGCAGCGACGGCCTCCAGCCGGGAGCGGATCGTCTCCCAGGGGACGAGCAGGTCGCTCAGGCTGATCGCCGCAAAGTCGCACATCAAGGGGGCCCCGAGGCGTGCGGCCAGGGCGCTTGCCGCGGTGACGCCGGGGACGATCTCGATGGGGACGGATATCCCCTCGGTCGCGGCGATCTCCAGGACAAGCCCGGCCATCCCGTAGACACCCGGGTCCCCCGAGGAGACCAGGGCAACGGCTTTTCCTTCCTTCGCCCGGGCCAGGGCCAGGCGGCAGCGCTCCTTCTCCCGGGTCATCCCCGTGGCGATCAATTCCTTGCCCGCCGTGAGATCGGCCACAAGCTCCAGATAGCGACCGTAGCCCGCGACGACGTCGCTGGCCGCAATTGCCTCCTCAGCCCGGCGCGTGCGGTCTAGCGGCCCTCCAGGGCCGATTCCGACCACGGAAAGCCTTCCCGCGCCAGGGCGATCGTGATCCCTGGAAACGTTTTTTTTCGACAAAGCAAACGGGTCCTCCTTCCCGCCAGGAGCGCCGCCGGTTCGGCGACGGCCGGCAGATTGACCTTCATCCGGACGGTCTCGGAACGGGTAAATTCCCTGGTTGAGGCACGGATTTCGTCGGATGCGACGAAGCGGACCGGGACGCCAAGGATCCCCGCGGCTGCGTGCATCCCCGCCTCCTGGGCCTTGATATCGGCCGAGGCAATGAAGCGGACCTCATGAAGTTCGACACCCGCCTCATCGAGGGTGCTCCGAACGGCCGAGACGATCGCCTCGGCGGGCGTTCCACGGCGGCAGCCGATCCCGACGATGACATCCTTGAGGGCTTCGGTCGTGGTCGTGATGACGGGCTCGGCGCCCAGGAAGTTCGCCACCTGGATCGCCAAGTCGTTCGCCCCGCCCTCGTGGCCCGAGAGCAGGCTCACCGCCCAGCGGCCTCCCACATCCAGGACGACCACGGCCGGGTCATGAAACTTGCTCTGGATGAGCGGGGCGACGGCCCGGACCACGACGCCCGCAGGGGCGGCGTAAACGAGGCCCCGGCATAGAGGGAAAAGAGCCGCCGTGAGATCTGCAATCTTCGTAAAACGTTCGAACCTTGTCTCATTCCCGCCCTGAGACCGTTGAACAACCTGGGAACCGGATTCCGGAAACGCAGCGGGGGGCGGGGATGGGACCCCCTCGTCAGGGGTCTCGACCGATTCCTCCCGGAGGGATCCTGACCGAACCGACTCGTGGACGTAGAGCCTTGCCCCGGGGAACTCAGTCATGAGCGGGACAAGGAGCCTCGCCCCGGCGTCGGAGAGGGTGATGAGGGCGGTCGTAACGGCGTTCACGGTTTCCTCCCCTTCCGTTGGCCGTGGGAGAAGGCCGCGTCGTAGAGCCTCGAAGCAGGGATGTCCCGCCCCAACGCCTGTCCCACGACGATGAGGGCCTGGGTGCGGATTCCCTCGGGTTCGGTCTTCTCGGCGATGTCGGCGAGGGTCCCCCGGATCACCTTCTGGTCGGGCCAGGAGGCGCGGTGGACCACGGCAGCCGGACAGTCCGCCCCGTAGTGGGAGGTCAGGGTCTCGGCCACCTCGCGGATCTTCTCGATCGACAGGAAGATGCAGAGGGTCGCCCTGCTCCGGGCGATCTTGTCGAGCTCCTGCTCCTCAGGGAGCGGGGTCCGGCCCGATGTCCGGGTGAGGACGATCGTCTGGGAGACCTCGGGGGCCGTGAGTTCCGTGCAGAGAGCGGCCGCTGCCGCCTGGAAGGCGCTCACCCCGGGGCAGACGTCGTAGGGGATTCCCAACTCGTCCAGAGCGTTCATCTGCTCACGGGTCGCCCCGTAGATCGAAGGATCGCCGGAGTGGAGGCGGAGCACATCGATCCCGCGCCGCTTGGCGTCCCGATACACGGCAACGACCTCGTCATGGGACATCCGGGCCGAGTCGTGACGCTCCGCATCGGCCGGGATCAGGGCCAGGACCCCGGCGCTTACCAGCGAGCCCGCGTAAACGCAGATCCGGCAGGCCCTGAGCAGCTTTTCCGCCCTGAGAGTGAGGAGCTCCGGGTCCCCGGGCCCGGCACCGACGAAATGGACGATCATGGGCGGCTCCTTTGCGAAGGGGGAGCGGCCTCCCCGGTGGTTGCATGGACGAGGATGATCGACAGGTAGCCGGCTTCGGGGTCCTCCGCCTTCAGGCGCCGGAGGTCCGTCTCAATCCGCTGGCCTTCCATGGTGGCGCGGGAGACGAAGACGCTCCGCTCCAGGAGGCCCTCGGCCTCCAGGAGGTCGAGGATCTCGGGAAGGCGCCTGCCGATCTTCATCAGGACGACGGTTCCCCCAGCCGCGAGGGCCCTCCAGACGGCGGCCAGGTCGTCGGCCGCCGGCACGATCGTCACCGGCTCGCGGCCCTCGCCGACGGGAAACTCGGCCAGGGCCGCCACGGCCCCGAAGGCCGGAATCCCCGGGACGGTGACGGCGACAAGGTCGGGGAGCCCTTTGCGGAGCGCCCGCAGGAGATAGATGTAGGTCGAGTAGAGGAGCGGGTCTCCGAGGGTGATGAAGCAGGCGTCCTCGCCCCTTTGGAGGACCGTTGCGACGCACTCCGCTGCGGCGTCCCATTTTTCGGCAAGCTTTCCTTGGTCGGCCGTCATGGGGAAGTGGAGTTCCTCGATCCGCGCATCGGGGCCGACGAGGGGCCGCGCGATGGCCAGGGCCACGCTCTCTGCGGCGGTCCTCGCCTTGGGGACGAAGAGATGGGGGCAGGCGGCCAGCAGGCGCGCCCCCCGGAGTGTGATCAGTTCGGGATCACCCGGGCCGATCCCGATCCCGTAGAGTGTGCCAAGCCTCATGGCATGAGCTCCTTTCGGATGACAAGGATGATCGCCCGGGCCGAGACGGGAATCTTCACCAGATCGCCGGCGCTGACCTCGCGGACCCTTTCCGTGGGCATCGTGAGGTCCTCGCAGAGAAAGACCCGGCGGCCCTCCCCGAGCTCCGGGATGATCCCCGCGGCCCAGCGGAGCGAGCCGTCACGGCCGCCGAGGATCGCCAGCTTAGGCGACTCCCTGAGTTCGGCCGGCGTTTCCTCGGGGTCGGACCGGTGGGCCGTGACGATCCGCGCGTCGATCCAGTCAAGACCGAGCCGCGCGAAAGCGACCTGGACCGAGCTGATCCCGGGGACTACCTCGCAGTTCTCCCGGCCGAACCGCCGGATCACCGGCTGGGCGAGGCTTGCGATTCCCGGGTCGCCCGTAGCCAGGAGGACCACCTGTGCCCCGGCGTCGCGGCGGGAGGCGATCAGGGCGATCGTTCCCTCCACATCCGTTCCGGAATCGATCCGTTCGGCGGCCACCTCCGGGAAGAGCCCCGCCAGGCGCCGCGAGACGATCAGGACGTCGGCCTTTGCTGCGGCCGTCTTGGCCGCCGGCGTGAGGTACGCCGGATCCCCGGGGCCGCAGCCGACGATGAGGATTTTCTTTTTGGCCTGGGTCATGGTCTTTCTTTCCCCCCGTTCATTTCTTCGGCATTCCGCTCTCCCGAGCGGCCCAGTTCCCGGCCGGCCAGGTCGATCAGAAGGACGGCCGCCGGAAGGCGTCCGGCCGTCCTTTTCGCGATGGCCTCCCGGACCGCCGCCGCCAGGTCGTCGCCGAGACGCCTCCTGGCCTCCATATCGAGGGCCGCGAAGAGCCCCTCGACGGTCGTCGCCGGGGCGGCCGGCTGTCCCAAGACCCTTTCCTGCAGGGCTGCAACAACGGGCAGGGCGCTGGCCGACCTGCGCGAATGGGTGTCCCAGTCCCCCGCGACAAGCTTGGCGAGCTTCCCCGGATGGCCGGCCACGACGATCCCCTCGAAGGGATGCCGGACTGCCTCGTCGAGGGCGAAGCCCCAGTCGTTTCCCACCTCAATCAGTCCTTCTTCTGGGACTTTCAGGTGCGACCGGGCCGCCCGCTCGCCGATCCGCCCGGGAACCAGGACAGGCAGCCGGACGCCCGCCGCCGCGGCGACTCCCAGGGCCAGCCGGACCGTTTCGCGCAGGGCCGAGCAACTGAAGGGACGGACGATCCCCGTTGTTCCCAGGATCGAGAGCCCCCCGACCACGCCGACCCGCGGGTTGAAGGTCTTCCCGGCCAGCTCTGCGCCACCGGGGACCGCGACCGTCACGCGGAGCCCCCGGTCGGTGACCTCCCGGACCGCCGCCTCGATCATCCGCCTCGGAACGGGGTTGATCGCAGGCTCTCCGGGGGCCAGGGCCAGACCCGGCTTGGTCACGGTTCCCACGCCCTCTCCTGCCGCGAAAGACACAACATCGCCTTCGTCCCAAACGAGAGAGGCCACGATCCGGGCGCCGTGCGTCACGTCGGGATCGTCTCCTGCGTCCTTGACGACGGCGGCCTCGGCGCCGTCCCTGGTTTGGCCGGCATGGGCCACCGCCAGGGTGATCCGCTGCCCGTCGGGAAGGGGGATCTCCACGGTCCCGGCCGTCTCCCCGCGGGCCAGGAGGAGCGCCGCCGCCTTGGCCGCCGCCGCAGCGCAGCTCCCTGTGGTGTATCCCTCCCGGAGCGGGCTCACCGTTTCCCTCCGTTTTCGGCGCCGAGCATCTCCTTGGGGATCAGCTCCAGGAGCTGCGCCCGGGCCTCGCCGATCGTAAGCGGAAGACCGTCGATCGGGACGCCGTCGTGCCGCTTCATCTCATACATCAGGCGTGACACATAGGGAAGTCTCAGTTTCGCCCGGACGATCATCTCCTGCTGGCAGAAGATCTCCTCGGACGGCCCGGCCTGGAGGACCCGGCCGCCGTCCAGGACATAGATCCGGTCCGCGAAGAGGGGCAGCATGTCCACCGAATGGGTGGCTAGGACGACCGCCATTCCCTCGTCCCGGTTCAACCGCTTCAGGAGATGCAGCATCTGGGCCTCCCCTGCCGGGTCCAGGCCCGCCGTGGGCTCGTCGAGGATCAGGACGGATGGGCGCATCGCCATGACTCCCGCCAGAGACACCCGCTTCTGCTCCCCGAAGCTCAGGTGGTGGATTGCCCGGTCGCGGAGCTGCAAGGCTTGGACAGCAGAGAGGGCCTCCGACACGCGCCGCTGCACCTCCTCCTCCGGGAGGCTCAGGTTCCGGGGGCCGAACGCGCAGTCCTCCCCGACGGTGGCGGCGAAGAGTTGATCGCCGGGGTTCTGGAAGACGAGGCCAACCCGCTGGGTGAGTTCCTCGGCCGAGAGGTCTTCGATCCTCCTCCCGCCGATCCGGATCTCCCCGCTCTTCGCCTTCAGGAGTCCCACGATCAGGTGGATCAGCGTGGTCTTGCCCGAGCCGTTGGAACCCAGGACGGCGATGAACTCCCCGTTCTCGCAGTGAAAGTCGACCCCCCGGAGGGCCTCGGTGCCGTCCTCGTAAGCAAAGCGGACATTCGTCACGTCGAGCTCCCTCATCGACCGGCCCCCCATTCCGCCAGACGGGCGGCGCTGATCAGCCCCAGGGCCAGGATCAGGATCCAACGGTCCCGCCGTTGCAGGGCTGGCAAAGGCCCGAAGGGCATCGCACCGCGGTAGCCGCGCAGCCGCATCGCGGCGTGCGTCTGCCCCGCCTGATCGATGGAGCGCAGGATCGTTGCCCCGGCGAGCGTTGCCGAGGAGGCAAGTGCCCGACGTGGGGTCCCGTATCCCAGGCGGAGCCTCTGGGCCGCCGCCAGGGCCGCCGCCCGGTCCATCAGGACGAAGATGTAGCGGTACATGAGGATGGCGATCTCCAGCCAGTCGCGGGAGAGGCCGAACCGGCGGAGGGCCTGGAAGATCCGGTGAGCCGGCGTGACGACGCTCAGGAAGAAGACGACCGCCAGGGCCCCCAAGACCCGGGCGCCCAGGAGACCTCCTTCCCGGAACCCCTCGGCCTTGGCCGTGAAGGTCCAGGTCCCGATGGTGAAGGCGAAAAGCGGCGTCTGCCCCGTGAGGAACCCCTTCAGGACGATCAGGACCGCCACGATCGCCAGCGGCGCGGCGAGGCGCAGTGCGGCGAGGCGCAAGGGGATCCTGAGGGCGGCGGCGCCTCCGAGGCAAAGGGCCAGGGCCGCCAGCGGGAGGACGACCCCTTCCGAGGTCACGACGGCGGCGAGCGCCCCCAGGGCGATCGCGAGTGTCACCCGCGGGTCAATCCGGGTCAGGGCATTTTCCCGATAGGTGAAGATGTCCGAGAAGAGTTCAAACATAACCGTTCTCTGCGGCCTCTATGCGGCATGGCGAGCCCGCTCGCCACCTTCTTTCGGCTGACCCTTTTCCGCCTTCTCTTCTCCGGATCGCCGGGGCGGGAAGAGGGCCCGAAAGTGGTAGCCACCGATGAACCCCCCGACAATGCCCGCCAGGAGAAAAACAAACAGGAGAAGGTCCCCCTGGTCTGTATTGATGAAGGGTTCGCGGGCCGGCCGGCCCGCCTTCTCGGCCACCTTTTCGATCACCGCCTCATCGACGCCGGGCCAGGATCCTGCCAGAAGCGAGTCCGAGACGCCTGGCCAGATCCAGAGAAACCCTGCCAGAAACAGGGTCGCGATCATTCTTTTCATGACACCCCTCCAACCGAGACAGACCGAAGCAGTTCTGGCCTGCGGCTTCTGATGAACTTCAGCGCCCCGGCGCAGAGGGCCCCTTCGACCAGGCCCAGGGGGATCTGGGTCGGGACGAAGGCCAGGAGGATCAGGGAGAACATCGCCGAAAAGGAGCCTCCCCCGTGAAGGGCGGATGCCAGCTCCAGGGAGGTCACGGCATAGGTCCCCCAGTCCGAGAGGACCCCTGCCAGGGCCGCCGCGGCCAGGACGTGGAGCCCCAGGCGGCGGCCGATCCAATAGGCCCCGTAGCCGATGTAGGCCCCGGCCACGCCCATTGAGAGGATGTTCGCCCCGAGGGTCGTCAGTCCCCCGTGGGCCAGGAAGAGTGCCTGGAGTGTCAAGGCGATGCTCGCGACGACGACGGTGAGCCCCGGGCCGATGAGGATCGCGGCGAGGCCTGTGCCGCAAGGGTGGGAGCAGGTCCCGGCTGTAGGGATAGGGATGGGCATGCAGGAGATGAGGAAGACCGCCGCCCCGACGAGGCCGACGAAGGGTTTGAAGGCAGGTTCGTTCCGGCTCCGGCGCCTCAGGTCCCTGAGTCCCCAGGCCACGAAGGGGATCGCCAGGGCTCCCCAGAGGACGGCCCAAGAGGCCGGCAGGATCCCCTCCGAGATGTGCATGGCGAAGGCCGCCTCGGGAAGCAGGCAGACCGCGGCAGCTGTCAAGACTGCCAGGGCGGTTCTTTGCGAATATCTTGTCATGGTGCCTTTCTCCTTATTCCCTCTGCCGGACGGCCCGATTGCCCTTCCGGCCTCTGTCTGGGGTCGTGGTCAAGACCGTCCCGTCTTTTGGGCAGGGACCTCCCCGGGATGCCGGTCGATCGGCACCTCGTCTGTCTCGCGAATATCGCAGAGGTCCATGGATTCCTCGATGCGCTTTTCGACGAGCGCCACAAGGGCCTCGTCGTAGCCGAGGTGCAGGCCCAGGACCAGGCGGACCTCGGGATGGCCTGCGACGGCCATGCGGAGGATCTCGGGGATGTCCTGGCGTAGGTGGACGCCGAAGTGGAGAAAGTAGGGGATCACGAGGACCGTCTTCGCCCCTTTGCGGATGCACCGCTCCAGGACCTCGGCGAAGGGGGTCCCCCGTCCCATCCGGCAGACCTCCACGATCGGCTCTCCATCCTCCTGCAGGCGGTAGGCGACCCGCTCCATATCGTCGTCGGCCCCCGCAGCACGGCTGCCGTGGCCGATCAGGATCACGGCCCGATTCCCCTTGTCGTCGTTTTTTCTTACAGTGCACGGCATGGTTAAAAAACCTTTCCCTGAATCAGGATAAGTTTATGGTGGGATTTCACAGAGGGGCGCATCGGAAAAAGATTCCGCACCCCGGAGAAATCCCCCCATAGGTCTCTTGATGGGTTCATCATGGCGTTTCCTTCCCCTGGGCTGCTGCCGCCAGGCCGCAGAGGGCATGGACGACGCTGACCGCCAGTGGGCTCCCGCCGCGGCGTCCCGCCGTGGCGATATAGGGGACGCCGAGCCCCATCAGCTCTTCCTTGCTCTCCACGACGTGAACGAAGCCTACCGGCATCGCCACGACAAGGGAGGGCCGGAGCCCCTCCTCGACAACCATCCGGCTGATCTCCATAAGCGCGACCGGGGCGTTTCCGATCACCGCGATCGCTCCTTCCAGGAGGGGTTTCGCTTTCTGGACGGCGTGGAGGGAACGGGGCAGGCCACTCCTGCGGGCCTGCCGGATCACGTCCTCGTCTGCCACGTGGCACAGGAGACTCTCCTTTCGATAGAACCCGCAGACCGCTCTGAGTCTCTCGATGGAGATTCCCGCCCGGATCATGTTCGCGTCGGCGTAAATCGACCGGCATTCCTGCAGGGCCTTGATCCCAGCGGCGACAGCATCCGGAGAGAAACGGACGGCATCCATGATGGCAAAGTCGCCGACGGTGTGGACCATCCGGCGGACGATTGGCCATTGCTCCGCCGTGAATCGGTGCGGCGGGGCCTCTTTTTCGATGATGTCGAGGGATCTCTCCTCGATCTCCTGGCCGCTCAGGGGCGCTTCGAGGAAGGCCCCGATCAGGGGCCGACGGGGTGCCTTGTTCATGGCCTGCCTCCACAGATCCTGAGAAAAAAGTCGATGGATCCCGGCTGGGACGCATGGTGCAGGTGCGTGTAGGAGGCCAGGATCGCCCCTTTCTGGAATCCTTCGGCCTCGCTTCCCTCCGAGCGGCGCCGCCTTAGATCGTAGACCCTCCGCCAAGCCCCGTTCGCCGACGGATCGCCGACCATCTCCGAGTAGTGGAACTCGTGGCCGCGGAGCATCGTGCCCCGAGGGCCCCAAAGGGAGTCCTCCCGGAGCGTGACCTCGATGTAGCCGAGCGTCTTTTTGCGGGCCAGCATCTGCGTCCGGACGGGGAGAATCCCCAGAAGAGGGTGAAAACGGCCGTCCGACTCGATCCCCTCGGAGAGGTACATCAGACCGCCGCATTCGGCGTAGAGGGGCCGCCCGGAGGCTGCATAGGCCCGGATAGCAGACAGCATTCCAACGTTGGCCGAAAGGGCCGCCGCATGGACCTCCGGGTATCCCCCGCCGATCACGAGTCCGGAGAGCCCCTCCGGGAGCCGGTCTTCGGCGAGCGGCGAGAAGAAGACGATCTCGCACCCCGCCGCGGCCAGGGCGTCGAAGAGTTCCTGGTAGTAAAAGTGGAAGGCGGCGTCGCGGGCCACGCCGATGCGCAGGCGGGCCGCCGGGCCGTATTGGGGGGCGGGTGGAAAAACGGCCGGCGCTTTTGCCTCTTCCCATTCCGGAAAAAGGTCCAGCTGACAGTCGCCGGGCCGCGGGGATGCCGTAGGACTTTCCCCAAGACCTTTCGGCGTTGCCCACTCTTTCCCCGGGTTATCGCCCCCATCGCTCTCCCCCTGAGAAAATGGGACCCGGCCTGGGGGGAGCGGCTTCAACCGCAGACCCGGAAAGAGCCTCTCCAAGGAGACATGCCTCTCCACGGTCTCGGCCAGGGCGTCGAGGACCGCCTCGGGGAGCCGCTCGGAGTCGGCAGTGACCAGACCCAGGTGGCGGCTGGCGAGCCCGGGAAAGGCTCCCCGGGGCAGGGCGCCCAGAAGCGGGGGCAGGCCCGCGGCCTTCAGCGAGTCGGCGAGCCAGGCGGCGTGACGTTCGGAGCCGCAGTGGTTGGCCACGACGCCGGTGAAGCAAAGATCCGGTTCGAAGATCGAGAACCCCTTGACCAGCGCGGCCAGGCTCCGGGCCATCCCGTGGACATTGACGACCAGGAGGATCGGGGCGTCCAGCCTCCGCGCGATCTCGGCCGTGCTCCCCTCGTCGGTTTCAGGGTCCGCCCCGTCGAAGAGCCCCATCACCCCCTCGACGATGGCCAGATCGGCATCCGCCACAGCCCCCTTGAAGAGCCGCTCCAGGTATTCCCGGCCGGACATCCATCCGTCGAGATTGTAGCAGGGCCTCCCCGAGGCGAGAGCCAGGTAGGTCGGGTCGAGAAAGTCCGGACCCACCTTGAAGGTCTGGACATGCAGTCCCCGGTGGACAAGGGCTCGGGCAATCGCCAGGGCCAGCGACGTCTTCCCCGAGCCGCTGCAGGTTCCGGCGATGACCAGGGTTGGGCAGCGCACCATCAGAACTCCACCCCCTTTTTCGCCTTGAGGCCCGCGTCGAAGCCGTGCTTGACTGAACGCACTTCTGAAACGGTGTCGGCGGCGGCGATGAGGCCCTCCGTGGCCCCCCGTCCCGTCATGACGATGGTGACCGAAGGGTCCGCCGCTTCCAGGAGACGAAGGACCGCCCCTTCGGCGACCAAGCCCCGGGCGACGGCATAACAGAGTTCGTCCAGGATCACCAGGCCGTACCGCCCGGAGCGGAGGACCTCGGCGGCGATCTGGAGACCCTCCTCGGCGGCCCGGCAATGGGCCTCGAAGCTGGGATTGTCCCGGGGCGGAACAAAGCCGAGGCCGGCCACGCGAACCTCGATGCCGAGCCTCTCCAGGGCAGCGTGTTCCCCGGTCTCCCGGTCGGACTTGACGAACTGGATCAAGAACAGGGGGATGCCGTGGCCCCAGGCCCGAAGCGCCATCCCCAGGGCGGCCGTCGTCTTTCCCTTTCCGTCGCCGGTCACGATCAGTATCCTTCTCTTTTCTTCCATGAATTTTCGTCTTTCTGCCGGTACCCCGCGGTTTCTTTGAGCCGCTGTCCCCTGCATCTTTCAGCCGAGGGCGGAATCTCCTGTTCCGACCTCATGGTTTGGCCGCCGCGCCCTGCGCTGCGGATGTGCGCCGCGTTACGGCATAGCCAGTAACGAGACAATCCACCACCTGGCCGCGGCGAAGCAGGCCACGGCGATCACGGTGGCCAGGAACATCAGGCGGTTCGCTGCCAGGATGTGGCGGCGCGCCAGGGGGACGATCGGATCGCCGATCTCGGGCTGGTCCACTGGCCGTCCCCGGCGCTCCATGAGGCCGCCAAGGCGGATCCCCAGTGCCCCGGCGACGGCCGCCTCGGGAAAGCCCGCGTTGGGGCTCATGTTCCTGCGCCCGTCCCGCCGGGCGATGCGCCAGGCACCCGAAGCCCTGAATCCCAGGAGGGCCGCGGCCAAAGCGAAGATCGGCACCGAGAGCCGGGCGGGGATGTAGTTTGCCCCGTCGTCGATCTTGGCGGCGGTCCGGCCGAAATCGATATAGAGGTCGTTCCGATAGCCGATCGTCGAATCGAGGGTGTTGACCGCCTTGTAGGCCATCGCCGCCACGGGTCCGCCGAGCGCGGCGAAGAAGAGCGGGGCGATGATCCCGTCCACGGTGTTCTCGGCGACGCTCTCCACGGCGGCCCGCACGACCTCCGTTTCCGTCAGCCTCTCCGTGTCCCGGCCGACCATCCAGGCAACGAGGCGCCGCGCCTGGGCCAGATCGAACCGCTCCAGGGCCCGGTAGACGTCGAGGCTGTGGTGGGCCAGGTCCCGGGCCGCGAGGGTGGTGTAGATCAGGAGGATCGAAACCGCATCCCCCAACCAGGGATGGATCCAGCGGGCGAACTCGAGCAGGGCGGCGGTCGCCAGGACCGCGGTCAGGATCACGATCATGGCCGCGGCTGATCCCGCGGCACGGGCATCCGGGATGCTCCGGCGGGCCGGTCCCTCCAGGGCCTGGATCAGGCGGCCGATGAGGCGAACCGGATGGGGGAGCCAGCGGGGGTCCCCCAGGGCGAGGTCGATCAGAACGGCGATCAGGATCTGGTATTCGAGTTTCATCGTATTCCCATGATCCTGTAGATTGCATCCATCTGCAAGCCTTTTCGCACGGCTGCGGCGAGCCGGTCGAAGGCCGGCTCCAGGTCGTAGTTGGCGGCGATCCGGCCAAGCGGTGAAAGGCCCCTCCGTT
>Ga0228535_1002166_pt1 | contig 20833 bp, 21 predicted proteins | sample SJ1metagenome_FD_168457 | JGI IMG/M metagenome (GOLD analysis project Ga0228535, IMG submission 168457) | Enriched culture of PCE-dechlorinating microbial communities from Ithaca, New York, USA - SJ1 | ecosystem: Engineered > Modeled > Simulated communities (microbial... > Unclassified | place... | reverse complement strand
ACAACGCAGATGTCAATGCCGCCAAAAACATACGAGACCGTGGGATACACGGCTCTAATGCTTCACTGAAAATAGCTGATAAGGCTATGGATGAAGAATCTACCTCGTTTGCGGGGTGGAGTATCAACAACCTCGTTGTATAATTAGTTATTGTTTATGAAGTAAAAAGGGATTTGATGAGTATCTACCGTGAATATGACATTCGGGGCATTTTTGACAAAGAACTAAACGAAGAGACGATTACCCGTCTGGGATACGCGCTCGCCGATGAGATGCGTCCGCACGGCGAGTACGTTGCGGTCGGATACGACGCGCGCAGCCATTCGCCGGTATTGTTCGAATACCTTGCCGCAGGGCTCAATGCGGGGGGGATGAAGGTACTTGGGATGGGGATGGTTCCGACCCCGGTCAATTATTTTTGCAATTATCAGGATTTCGGCGGGATAACGCCGTGCGCTTCGGTGATGATTACCGGTTCGCACAACCCGAGCGAATACAACGGATTTAAAATTACGATTGACAAGGCTCCTTTTTTCGGGGAACAGATCTATGCCCTGGGGCGGAAGATCGAAGCCCTCCCGTTTCCTCCGAAAGTAGCGCGTCAGGTGGTAGAGATCGACGCGCTTAGCCGTTACAAAGCCTATATGATCGAAGCGTTCGGCCACCTGCGGGGGATGCCGCAGCGGATCGTCTACGACTGCGGCAACGGGGTCGCGGGACTGGCAATCGACGATATCTTCCGCTCACTCGGCCTCAATACCAAGGGGATCTATACCGATCCCGACGGGACGTTCCCAAACCACCATCCCGACCCGAGCGAAGAGCACAACCTCGAAGACATTAAAGAGCTGCTCTTCAAAGAGGGGGATATTGCGTTCGCCTACGACGGCGACAGTGACCGGATCGCCGTTCTGACGCGCGCCAATAACATCAAAGGGGATATGATGGCCCTGTTGTTTGCTCTGAAGATGGAACACCCGACCGTGATCGGGGAGGTGAAATGCTCGCAGGTGATGTACGATACCCTGCGCGAGCGCGGAGCGACCGCGGTGATGTACAAAACGGGGCATTCAAACCTCAAAGTGAAAATGAAAGAACTTCACGCCGACCTGGCATGCGAAGTGAGCGGACACGTATTCTTCTCCGACCGCTATTTCGGCTATGACGACGCGATTTATGCGACGCTTCGAATGCTCGAACTGATCCAGGACGGTATCGACCTCGATGCCGAAATCGCGAAGCTTCCGAAAGTGTTTTCGACCGAAGAGATCAAGGTAAAAACGACCGAACAGGAAAAATTCCCCCTGATCGCAAAACTCAAGGAACTGTTGAAAAATCCCCCGGCAGGATTCCCCGCAATCCGTGAGATCATCGACGTCGACGGGGTGCGGGTTATTTTCGATCACGGATGGGGGCTTGTCCGCGCCAGCAATACGACCCCGGTCCTCGTCACCCGTTTCGAATCGACCGACGAGTCTGAAGCCAAACGCTACGAAGAGGCACTCAATGCCATGATCGGCGAAGCGCAAAAACAACTGGGAGGCCGCTGATGAAAACCGTAACTTTGACCATGCCGCTGGACATGCACCTTCACCTTCGCGACGGCGAAATGCTCGAAACCGTCGCCCCGCTGACGTCGTACAGTTTCAGCGGGGCCCTTGTCATGCCTAACCTTGTCCCCCCCGTGACGACCAAAGAGATGGTATCGGGGTACAAAGAAAGAATTCTGCATGCTACGGGGGCGGATGATTTCGAACCCTATATGACGCTGTTTTACCAAAACTACAGCCGCGCTTTCCTTGAAGAGATCAAAGACGACATCATCGCGATCAAACTCTATCCCAGCGGGGTGACGACGAATTCTGAGGGGGGAGTCGCGTCGTTTGACATCGAGTCGATGCGCGAGACCCTTGAAGCGATGAGCGACCTTGGGATCGTGCTCTCAGTACACGGCGAGACGAACGGTTTCGTGATGGACCGCGAAGCGGAATTTATGAGCGTGTATGAAATGCTCGCCTCGAATTTTCCCCGTCTGAAAATCGTGATGGAACATATTACGACGCGCGACGCGGTGGAGATGCTGGATAAATACGACAACCTCTATGCGACGATTACGGTGCACCACCTCCTGATCACGCTGGATGACGTCGCGGGGGGATTGCTGCGGCCGCATCTGTTTTGCAAACCGATCGCCAAACGTCCGCACGACCGTGAAGCGCTCCTGAAAGTGGCGCTTGAAGCGCATCCCAAAGTGATGTTCGGTTCGGACAGTGCCCCGCACCCCAAACATGCGAAAGAGTCGTGCGGGTGCGGTGCGGGGGTCTTTACCGCCCCCATCGCGCTGCAGCTGTTGTGCGAGATTTTCGACGCACACGGCAAACTCGACAACCTGCAGGCGTTCGTCAGCGACAACGCCCAGCGGATTTACGGCATCTGTGCCGAGTACAAAGAGGTGACGCTTTCCAAACGCGAATTTCACGTCCCCGACATCTACGGCAGCGTCGTACCGATGAAGGCGGGCGAAACCCTCAAATGGTCGATCGAGCGTGTCGACTAAAATCCTCCTCCTCGAAGATGACCTCCTGTTCGGCGAATCGATCGCCGATTTATTGGAGGAAGAAGGATTCGAGGTCCATTTCTGCCGAAACGGCCAAGAGGCGCTGGATGCAACCTACGCCAGCCATTTCGACCTTTACCTGCTCGACATCAACGTTCCCCTGATCGACGGTCTCTCGTTGCTGCGGGAACTCCGGCGGGCCAACGATACGACCCCGGCGATTTACCTGACCTCTCACCAAGAAACGGGGGTTTTGTCCGAAGCGTTCGAGATCGGTGCCGAAGACTATCTCAAAAAACCGTTTGACACGCAAGAACTGATCGTCCGGACCCATGCCCTGCTGCGGCGGAGCAAAGGGACAAGCCGGCGGTGTGCGGGAGATTTGTGTATCGACGAACGGCACAAATGTGTCATGATGGGGGACAAAGAGATCCCCTTCACCCTCAAAGAATACCAGCTGATGGTGCTGTTCATCCAAAACGTCGGCGAGATCGTCACCAAAGAGATGATCATGGATGCCTTGTGGAGCCCCTCGGAAATGATCAGCGAAGGGGCGGTGCGGGTTTACATCAACCGCCTCAAACAAGAGATCGGCTCGGAGCGGATCGTCAATATCCGCGGCGTGGGGTATCGGCTTGTTCCGTAGCGTCGAAATCGCCCTCACGTCGCTGTACGTTTTCACGACGGCGGTTCTGGTCGGAGGGATCTACTACCTGCATCAGGTAATCGGATTCCAGCAATGGGGTATTATCGCCTTGGGAGTGCTGCTCGTGACGGTCGGAGTCGGAAGGGTTCTGGCCAAAATCGCCCTCGACCCGCTCCGGGAACACTTTGATCATCTCGAGCGTCTCTCGAAAGAGACCCTGCACGAACTCAATCTCCCGGTGAACACCATCACCGCAAACGTCGAGATGCTCCGCAAAACGAACACCGACGACAAAAGCCTCAAGCGGCTCGAACGGATCGAAACGGCCGCAACGATGCTCAAAGAACGGTATAATGAGCTCGATTATTTGATCAAAAAGCAGATGGAACGGGAACGGATAGAATCGTTTGACCTCGAAACACTCCTCAGCGAACGGCTTGATTTTTTGCGTCCTCTCTACCCGGGAGTGGCCTGGGAGATCCGCACCGGATCGTGGAACGTCCAATGCGACCGGATCGGTTTGGGAAAAGTGATCGACAATCTCGTCGAAAACGGGATCAAGTATTCCCCTCACTCTCCTGCCATCGCGATTGTGATGGAGTCCAATACCCTCAGTATCTGCGACAAAGGGCAGGGGATGGATGAAATCACCCTGATGCGGATTTACGACCGTTACTATCAAAACGATACCGCCATGGCGGGATACGGGATCGGCCTGGGACTGGTCAAGCGCTATTGCGACCGTCACGGCATCGGACTGCACGTCGCTTCCCGACCCGGGGAAGGGACCTGCGTCAAACTTGAATTTAAAAAAGGAGAAAAACAGAATGGATAACAGTTGGCTTACGTGGGCGGAACAGGCGCTCGATTACGGAGTAATCGGAATTTTGGTGGTGATGAGCGTCGTGTCGCTATGGTTTTTTATCGAGCGGCTGATGACGTACGGATCGATCCGTATCAGCGATTACGAGACGAAAGAGGAGCTCGAACTGGATTTGGGCAACAACGTCAGCACGATCGCGACGATCGGATCGAACGCACCGTACGTAGGACTTCTGGGGACCGTTTTGGGGATCATGATCACCTTTTATGCGCTGGGAGACGCCGGTGCGGTCGATCCCAAGAAAATTATGACGGGTCTCGCGCTCGCACTTAAAGCGACCGCGATGGGGCTTGTGGTCGCGATCCCATCGATCGTGTTTTACAACATCCTTTTGCGTAAGATGGAGAAGATCATCACCCGTTGGGAAATTCAGAACAAAACCAAAGGATAAAGCGTGAAGAAAATGAAACGGATCGATTCGATCAACGTCATCCCCTTCATCGACATCATGCTGGTGCTCCTGGTGATGGTGCTCACCACCGCGACGTTCGTCAAAACGGGGTTGATTCCCGTCGATCTCCCCGAAGCCAAAGGGGCCTCGGCGGAGCATAAACCAAGCGAGCTCAAGCTGACGATCAAAAAAGACGGCTCCCTCTGGATCGACGAGAAAACGCAGGTTAGCCTGGAGCAGTTCGAACAAAAAGTGCTCCAGGGGGGCAAGGAGATGACGGTTGTTTTGTACAGTGACAAAGAAGCCGCTTTCCAGAACTTCGTTGGCGTCATGGACGTCCTCAAACGCCTCGGGCACGAGCAGCTTTATATCGTGACGGATAAAAAGTAACCGTTCCGATGCACCAGATCAGCAATTACGTCTACGCCCGCGACGAGCTGCTGGGTATGGAGATACCCACCAAACGGCTCCCCAACCCCTACCACGATTTTCCCTACCTGGTGCTCGAAGGGGTACTTAGCCCCGCAGAGTGCCGCGCGATCACCGAAGCCGCACTTGCCGATCGTGACGCGGTAGCCGCAGAACTTCGGGGGAAATCGCTCGACACGGCGATCCGCAAAACCGACATCCATACGCTGACTTCTGAGCATCGAGCAGTGTACGAGAGACGTTTCAGCGCGGTTCGCGGAGAGATCGAACGGTTTTTTGCCGTTTCTCTCACCCAAGCAACCGACGTGCAGGTACTCGGGTACGATCAGGGATCGTTTTATGTCCGACATTCGGACGATTCGAGCGAACTGCGCGATTTAGAGGGGAATACGATCGGATTTCGCACCGTAGCTCCGGAGCGTAAAATCACGACGGTCCTCTTTACCACCTCCTATACCCCCCATCCGACCGATACGGATCATTTCAGCGGGGGGGAACTGCTCTTCAACTACCTCTGTGACGCTCAGGGCAACACGATCACACTGCGTCCCGAAGCGGGCGATATGGTGGTGTTCCTCTCCAATCCCTATTTTTCGCACGAAGTGCTTCCGGTGAGAGAAGGCTTTCGCCTCTCGCTGGTGCAGTGGCACGATGCCCATTTTTGAAAAAAATTAAAAAGACGAAGCCGATCACCCGTTATAAGTTATAATTTCCTCATCACTTAGAATGAGGATGCAGATGCGTTACTTTTACAGTTCGTTCGCAATCATGGCCATCGGTCTGATTACGGCGTATTTTTTGGGCGGCCTCGCCGCGGTGTATATCACCTTTTTGTTGACGGTATTGGAGATCTCGCTGTCATTTGACAATTCCGTCGTGAACGCCAAAGTGCTCGAGACGATGGATCCGATCTGGCAGAAACGGTTTATCATCTTCGGTATCCCCATCGCGGTGTTCGGAATGCGTCTGGTATTCCCGCTGGCGATCGTGTCGTTCGTGACGGGGATGGGGATGATCGAAACCCTTCAGGTGGCGATGAACCAGCCGGATGAATACGAGAAGGTGCTCAAATCGACCGAAGGGACGATTTTTGCGTTCGGGGGAGCGTTTTTGCTGATGGTGTTCCTGGACTTTTTCTTTGAGGAAAAGGACATCAAATGGGTGACGTTTGTCGAGGGATCGAGATTTATGGAGAAAGCCTCCAGCGTCAACAACATCGAGCTGATCACCGCGATCATGGTCGGCATCGCGCTGGGGCATATTACCCAGGATTTCGGGATCGTCCAGGCCTTTATGTACGGCGTACTGCTTCACTCGCTACTGGGGATGCTGGACCATTTTCTCTCTTCTGAAACGGTCAAGAGCGGGGTCGCGGGATTCGTTTATCTCGAAGTGCTCGACGCCAGCTTCAGTTTCGACGGCGTCATCGGGGCATTCGCCCTTACGAGCAATATATTCATCATTATGATCGGGTTGGGAGTCGGAGCGATGTTCGTGCGGAGCATGACCATCTATTTCGTCGAGCATAAAACCCTCTCGCATTTCCGTTACCTCGAACACGGGGCCCACTATGCGATCGGTATCCTTGCGCTCATCATGCTGATGAAGATCACGATGCACGTCAGTGAACTCGTGACGGGTACGATCGGAATCGGGCTGATCCTGATCGCCTTTTTGCATTCGCTCTGGGAAAATAAAAGAGCCAACGAAACTCTCTAATCCTCCATGCCGCCGTTTTCGGCGGCATTTTTCCGCACTTTAAAATACTTCAAGATCCCGTACAGACTGATCATCAGCCAGATAAACTCCATCAGAAACGATGCCAGATTCCAGTCAAACATGAGCGACACGATGATGAGCAGTGCCCCGATCGCGTTGAGCAGCGAAAAGCTCAGATCCCTGGCGTCCATTTTTTCGACCTGCAACAGGATGTAGGCGATGACGATGAGTACAACTCCGAAAATGCCGATAAGGTCGGTCAGGGAAAGTTCCATGGGTGCTCTTTAGCGTGAGATGATACGTATTATAGCGTGTGGGGAGAAAAGGAAAAGATTGTAATTTACAGTTTTTAGCAGTTTAAAACTATTTAAATATTATGAAAGGGAAGAACAAAAAAAAGTTTTACATGAGGTAACAACCCTTTTGAACCCCTGTTCCAGGGGATTCGTCAGGGGTTGTCTTGCAATAAACCGACTTATTGTCGGTTTATTACATCATCTCTATAACCATTTTAGACTCACCTATATTACATAAGACTATTATAGACAATCCTATACTCCTTTAGACATTTTCATTTTTATCAACTTAGACATTCTTAGACATCTAATTTTTTGAAAATTATACCTTCAAAACCCTTAATTTATGGGGTAAAAATGATAAATTTCTATAACTTAAAATAGGTTAGACATCTATGGTTAGGAAATGGTTAGTAAAAATATTTTGAGGTGATTTTTGGTAGTGATAGTTAGACTTTATTAGACAATTTGAGACACCCAAAAAAACTATAATTATAGTTTTTTTACTTCTTTATAAATCCAATTTAGTAACATATACTCCAAAATAGCTATCATAGTAAACAGAGCCATAACCATATATGGTAAATATAATAAGATTAAAATAGCCATTAGGAGTACAAAAAATATCAAACCTAATCTCTTAATCTGTTTCATTTATGTATGTTGTAATTTTAACATTACTGAGCCTATTATAATAAGTCCAATGGCAATAATTTTTTGTAATGTCATTACCTCTTTAAAAATTAACCATCCTAATATAACTATTGAAGCTGTTCCAAATGCTGCCCAAATAGCATAAGCTGTACCTATATCAATTTTTTTAACAGCAAAACCAATTAATGTAAAAGAGATAATATAAAATACAACAACTGCACCACCCCATAAATAACTATTTGTTAAAGTTGTTTGTTTAATAGATAATGTACCCATAACTTCAAAGATAATTGCTCCAAATAAAAACCACCAATGCATTACTTCTCCTTTTTCACCATTTGTATAATGTTTTCTAAATACTCTGTTAATTCAGATTGTAGATTAAACTCATCTATCATAAGTGATCGAAAATACATTCCATCTGCTGTAGCTGATATACTTTTGATAAAGGTTAATGACACATTGTCAAACCCTTCTTTTTGAAAAATTTCGTATAACTTTTCATCTATCCATTTATAAAGGTCATAATTATAGGTTTTAACCTTTTTATCTTTAGAATGTATATAAATATGATAACTGTCAAACATCAATTTTCTCAATTTTACAGACTCTTCAGAATCATCTAAATAAAATGAAAAAAATGCCAATAATTTTTCAAACAAACCATTCACACTATCTAAATAAGAATCATACAATTCAATGAGCTCTAATGTTTTTTGAGACATTACCTCAAAGACTAATTCATCTTTTGTTTTAAAATAATGATAAAACTGTCCCTTAGAAAAGTTTGTTGTTGATACAAACTTATTTAAAGAAAATCCTTCTATACCTTTTTGAGTAAACTCATCATATGCTCTTAAACATATCTCTTTAACTTTTTCATCTTTATTCACTACTATTGGCATTAAGACTCCCTTTTAATAAGCTGATGGTTTATTCTGACAGAAGATTACTTAATTTTTAATAAACCACTAGTTTATTAAAGGTCATATGAGTAGTTTAAAGTATATTTATAGGTAATTTGGAGTTTGACATAAGTAGACAAACTTAGTCATAATTGGACAATTGTGGTTAGGAAAAAGTTAGGAAATAAAAAACCGTACCCCTAATGAGGTACGGTAATTAGACATAGTTAGACAATTTTAGACAATTGTTACATCATACCCGGCATACCGCCCATGCCGCCCATGTCCGGCATAGCAGGTTTGTCTTCTTTGATCTCGTGGATCGTCGCTTCGGTGGTCAGAAGGAGGCTTGAGACCGATACCGCGTTGGTGAGGGCGACGCGCTCGACTTTGAGCGGATCGATGATTCCCGCTTCGAACATGTCGACGTATTCGCCGGTCGCGGCATTGAAACCGATGTTTTCGCTCGTTGCGGTCGCGATGGTGTTGACGACGACGCCTGCATCGTATCCGGCGTTGTCGGCGATTTGTTTCACCGGAGCCTTGATCGCACGGAGGATGATTTCGCATCCGATTTTCTGGTCGCCGCTAAGATCGAGGTTCACTTTTGCCGCCGCACGGATCAGTGCCGCACCGCCTCCGATGACGATCCCTTCTTCAACGGCCGCTTTGGTAGCCGAGAGGGCGTCGTCGACGCGGTCTTTTTTCTCTTTCATTTCGGTTTCGGTCGCGGCACCGACTTTGATGACCGCTACGCCGCCAGCCAGTTTCGCCAGGCGCTCCTGGAGTTTTTCTTTATCGTATTCGCTGGTGGTCGCTTCGATCTGGGTGCGGATCTCTTTGATGCGCGCTTCAACCATTGCTTTGTCCCCCGCACCGTCGACGATGGTGGTGTTGTCTTTGCTGATGACCACGCGTGCGGCGTTACCCAAATCGGCGATCGTGGCACTCTCGAGGGTGCGCCCGATCTCTTCGCTGATCACCTGGCCTCCGGTGAGGACGGCGATGTCCTGAAGCATCGCTTTGCGGCGGTCACCGAATCCGGGAGCCTTGACCGCAGTGATGTTGAGGATACCGCGGAGTTTGTTGACGACCAGTGTCGCCAGCGCTTCACCCTCGACGTCTTCGGCGATGATGAGCAGAGGACGCGAGCTTTTCTGTACCTGCTCAAGAACCGGCAGAAGGTCTTTGAGATTCGAGATTTTCTGATCGAAGAGGAGGATAAACGGATGATCCAGCTCTACGGTCATTTTTTCGGAATTGTTGATGAAATAAGGGCTCAGGTAACCGCGGTCGAACTGCATCCCCTCGACGACGTCGAGCTCATCGTTGATCCCTTTGGCTTCTTCGACGGTGATGACACCGTCACGGCCTACTTTTTCCATCGCTTCGGCGATCATCGCACCGATCCGCTCATCAGAGTTGGCCGAGATGGTTGCGACCTGCGCGATCTCTTTTTTATCGTTGATGATGCGGCTGGAAGCTTTGAGGTTTTCTAGGATCGCTTCGAGTGCTTTGTCCATCCCCCGTTTTACTTCGACGGGATTCGCGCCCGCAGTGATGTTGCGCAGCCCCTCCTGGTAGATAGCATTGGCCAGAACCGTCGCAGTGGTGGTACCGTCACCCGCTTCGTCGGCGGTGTTGGAAGCGACTTGTTTAACGAGCTGGGCTCCCATGTTTTCGAGGGCGTCTTTAAGCTCGATCTCTTTGGCGACCGATACGCCGTCTTTGGTGATGGTCGGCGAACCGTAGCTTTTCTGAATCAGGACGTTGCGTCCGCGCGGTCCCATTGTCACTTTGACCGCATCGGTCAGTTTTTGGACACCTGCGGCAAGTTTGTTGCGTGCTTCATCTGAAAAATGGATCTCTTTTGCCATCGTTTACTCCTTGAATAATTATTTGATGATTCCGAGCAGATCGTCTGCATCGATTACGAGGTACGTTTTACCTTCCAGAGTCAGTTCATTGCCGGCATATTTTCCGAAAACGACGGTATCACCTGTAGAAACGTTTTCGACTTTAGAACTTACGGCAACGACGGTTCCCTGAGAAGGTTTCTCTTTGGCGTTGTCGGGGATGATGATTCCCGAAGCGGTTTTGGTGGCCTCTTCGAGGCGCTCAACCAATACACGGTTTCCAAGTGGTTGGAAGTTCATAGCGTTTCCTTTTAATGAGATGAATTTTACGGCGGAGATTTTACAGGAGTTTACCTCAAATGTCAATAGTCTTAGTCTTATCGGCTCAATAGTGGTGAGTACATTCTAATATATAAAACTGAGTGTCTTCGTGCTCCCGCAGGGTTCGTTTTGCTTTTAGCTAACAATAAGTTAATCATCATTATAATTCCGGTCTTCCATTACGATGGCTGGGTAGCTCAGCTGGTTAGAGCGCTGGTCTCATAAGCCGGAGGTCGGGGGTTCGAGTCCCCCCCCCGCCACCATCAAAATCCTCAAAAATCTTCTTTCGCCAATTCAAGTAGAAACTGCAACGCATGATCAAGCTGCCGAATAAGATTTGGTAATTGTATCGAAGAATACTTCCGCCGGTGTCTTATAACCCAACACTTTTCAGCTGCCTATTTTAACTCCGCGCTTGACAACACTATCATCTTGAAAATGAAAAACCAAATCCGACTCGGTTTTGTTAATGATTGTAATCCATAAGGCTTGCACCATATCCGTTGAATGCTTTGAAATACCAGAAATTGTTTTTCGATTGTCCGATAGGATAGGACCATTCTGCTTCTATTGATCCGCGGTTGTCCCCATCGAAGTGGAGATTATTGCGCCACGTCAGATTGAACTGGTGTTTCCCGAGCATATAGTCGAGCTTTAGATGCCCATATCCTAGGTAATCGGTGATGTCTTTATTGTTGTCACCTGCATCCGGATACCAGATTCTGAGTGTTGTGATCAGATTGCCGTAGTAAAAGATGGAATCGAGATATATCTGGTTCCATTCTCTCGATAAAGGTTCTCCAAGACCGTTTGATTCATGCCAAAAAGCAACTTTTAATCCTTTTAGCCCGATATTTTGAAATATTTCGTTTTCCAGCGGCATCATCATCCATACTTCAGGCCGGTAATTGGATTCGCGAAATGGAGCTGAATCGGAATAAAACTGCCACCACACTTCCTGTGTGTATGCGAAGCCGATAATTTCATTCAATCCTAGCAAATCATAAGTTAGATTTTTTTTCAGACTGATCTGAAATTCGGTTTCAATATTTTTGTTAAACTCACTGTATCCCGGGTAAGCTACAGGATCACGCTTTTCGTAATTTTGTGTCGTATAGGCTATGGGGATTAAAAAGGTTTTTTCATACGGAAGCATTCCAAAGTTACTGAAAATTTTGGACAGCATTGTTTCACGTTCATCGGCATCTTTTGGAATGTCGATATATCGCTCCACATAATTATGAAATGCAGCATCGCTTTGCGGGTCAATCCGATACAACTGTGTATGTTGCAGCGATTTATTGTTGGACGCTGCCTCCGTCGGCAATTGATAGGCTGAGGCTGATTGTTTGTACCAATGCATTGCTTTCGTGAGATTTTGATCAACACCAGTCCCCGTTTCATACATTTGGCCCAATGCATGTTGCGAATATCGGTTTCCTTTTTCTGCTGATTTTTCAAATAGATGCATTGCTTCGTTGTAATTACCTTTATCATAAAATTTCAATCCATCTTCATAATCACCTCCGAGCAGGCAGGGAGCGAGTAGAAGAAGTGAGGGTATGAAGCGATTCTCTTTCATGATTAAACCTTATGATAGATGTTATTTTTGATGGTGAATATATGGCTGAATAGACTGGAGATGAAAGTATCTCCAAATTATAGTCATTATTAACATAAAAAAGAACTTAATTCATAAAAAGAGCTAAATTTATATTTAAGTAAATATCTAGCATAATTATCTAAATATAATATATCAAGGGTAAGAGTGTCGTTTAAACGAAAGGTTCAGGAACTAAAGAGAGATTTTATTTTAGAAGAGGCTACATTATTATTCATAAAAGATGGCTATGAAAATATGAAAATTTCCGATTTAGCGAAGAATGCAGGGGTTTCAGTCGGGGCGATATACAGCATGTTCGGTTCAAAAGAGGCGTTGTACAATAATTACATTATGGAGCAAATCGAATATTATATAGAAATGATGGAAGAAGAACTGGAAAACTATACGAATCCCATTGAAATGCTCAAAGTTGTAACCCGAATAAAATTTGACGCTATTATAAAAAATAAAAATGCCATCAAGGAAAATCTGATAAGTGACCCGACATTTTATTTGCATGTATCCTCAGATGAAAACAATCCTTTGACGCATATGCATATGTATATTTCCGAAAAGATTATGGAACCGTTGATAAAATCCTTCGGAAACAATCGAAATCCTATGGAGCTATTTTTTATTTATGACGGTATTGCTTTCGGAATGATCAAATACTGGATATTGACCGGCGGTGATTTGATGGAACGGATTGATTACGCCATAGAGATGTTTTTGTCGATTTTGAAAAAAGATTAATTATGAAAATATTTATTACCAGTGTAATGCTTATGGGTATCGTAACGATAAGCGAGGCGGCCATAACAGTTGGAATCGTATCCGATGGAGAAAGTCCCACTCTTGCGGAAGCGCGCACATTGTTGATTCGTGAAATACGAAAAGCGAGTGAGGGTGAATTTACGGTTCGCTTTCCGGAATCAAAACAGATTAACGCCGGTTTTTCAGTTGAAAGGGCTCGAAATAGTATTGAAAAATTACAAAAAGATTCGGAAGTGGATATGGTTTTGCTCGTTGGGAGCACGACAAGCCAGATTGCATTGAACCGTGCTGTGTTTGAGAAACCGACATTTGCCCCTTTTGTTTACAGTGTTTCATTATCCGGTTTGGCAAAAAAGACGGATCGCCTAAGCCGACGAAACCTCAACTATGTGACGGGAGAATCTCAATTAGATGAGGAGATACAGGTATTCCAAACGATAGTCCCTTTCCGGAAAATTGGAGTTGTACTGGAAGAATCTCAATACCGATTGTATGCCAAAGCTGCGGAAGATGCCGTTTTGGCATCTCAGAAGCATGGTATTGATCTCTTTTTTATACGGGTTAAAGATCATGATGGTAAGGCTATAGATAAAATTCCGGCTGATTTGGATGCGGTGATGGTTGCCCCTTTAAACGGTTTGGATAATGAGATGAGGAAAAAATGGATTCAAGCGCTGAATGAACGGAAATTGCCGACATACGCTTTGGGTGATGGGGCGATGGTGTATGAAGGAATTTTAGCCTCTTCCGTAGAAAAGGGTGACCTTTCCCGACGAGCACGCAGAACCGCATTGAATATTCTGGAAGTAATGCGAGGCGCAAAGGCGCAGGAACAGCCGGTCGATATCGAGCGAAAATCTCAGCTGATCATCAATATGCAGACAGCGCGCTCAATCGGAGTTTACCCGACGTTTGCTGTCTTGAGTAATGCAATTTTATTGAATAAAACGGAAGAAAAAGAACCTAGTTTATCCTTTTCAACAGTTGCCAAAGAAGCTATACGCGCCAATTTAAATATCATTTCTGCCAAACTTGGGGTTGCGGCAAACAAGGAAAATATTGCTGAAGTACGTTCAACACTTTTTCCAAAAATAACAGGTGAGCTTGGTTATTCTCAGCTAAACAGCGGCAATGTATATGTTGAAAACGGATTCTATCCCCAGAAGAGCGTCTCCGGAGCGATCAAACTGCAACAGATTTTATTTTCAGAAAAAGCGTTGGCCAATCTAGAGATTCAAAAGGAATTGCACGTTGCTGTCGAAGAACAGCAGCGTTCGCTTGAAATCGAAGTTGTCAAGCAGGCGATGACAGCCTTTTTGAATGTACTGATGGCTCAAACGCATTATCGTATACAACAGGACAATCTTGCATTGACACAAACGAATCTCGAACTTGCAAACGGGCGGGTTCGGGCCGGTACCTCAGATATGTCGGATGTTTATTACTGGGAAAGTGCTATCGCGACGGTACGACAAAACGTGTTGCAGGCTGAAGCGGATGTTGAAAAGGCAAAAGATGGTTTAAATTTCATTTTGAACCGAAACATCGGCGAACGTTTTATCACCGAACCCGCAACGTTAAATGATCCTGGTCTATACGTAAAGAAACAGGCGATTTCGAATCTGATAGCAAATCAGCGCGATTTTGACACATTGACAGAATTTTTTGTTCATGAAGGGATTGAAAATATTCCCCGGTTACATCAGTTAAGTGCACAAATGAGAGCGCAAAAACGGCAGGTTCTTTCTGATGAACGCGGCTACTGGTCACCGGATATTATATTCGCAGCCGATGTATCGCATGTATTGGATGAAACAAGGAACGGCGGTGCAGGTATCGATATGGAAAATGAAACCGATTGGCAGGCAGGTATAAAACTCTCGTTGCCTTTGTACGAAGGAGGAGCACGCAGAGCACGAAGCTCTCGTTCACAGCTGAAGTTGCAGCAATTGGAAGTGAACTATCAGGATGAATTACGTGCAATCGAACAACGGATACGGAGTGATCTTCATATGCTGAAGGCAAGTTATTCTTCGATAGCCCTTTCCGAAGAGGCAGCTCTTGCGGCCAAAAAAAGTTTTGAGATGGTTAGAGAAAATTATGCCCAAGGTACAAGAACAATGAGCGATCTTCTTGCCTCCCAAAATGCCAGTCTGATTGCCGATAAGGCATCGGCCAATACAGTGCACCGTTTTATGATGGATATGGTTCAACTCCAGCAGGATATCGGCGCGTTTGAGCTTTTTTCCGATAATTTTGAGAGTGAGCGGTTGATTACCCGATTAAAATCATACATATCAAATGGAAGTAAAGAAAATCAGATGATTAAAGGGAACAGCAATGCAGAAAACAATTTTTAAAGGGCTGATGGTTGCCGGTTTAGCTGTAGGAGCAATAGGAGGAGGCGTATATATCTTCAATTATACGAATCGACCGGAACAGCCTAAATCCATTGCTTTTGGAAACGGTAGGATAGAAGCGACAGAAGTAGATATTGCCACTAAAATACCTGGACGTTTGATTGAGGTATCGGTTCAGGAGGGTGATGTTGTTAACGTTGGGCAAGTGTTAGCAAAACTCGATACCGATGAACTTGATGCGAGAGTAAAACAGGCGCAGGCTCAGATTCAGCAGGCCAGAGAGAATAGGAATTATGCACTTGCGATTGTGCGTCAACGACAAAGCGAACTGGAATTAGCACGAAAAAATCTGGCACGATCTCAAAGTCTCTACGTTAATAATAATATATCATTGGTGCAGCTGCAGCAGCATGAGGCAGCTGTTGATACGTTATTTGCAGGATTATCCGCGGCGAAAACACAGGTTATTGCCGCAGATAATGCTATTAATGCGGCATTGGCACAAAAAGAGGCAATACAAACCAATATCGATGACAGTGTCCTCAAATCGCCTGTTGAGGGACGGGTATTGTATAAGTTGCTGGAAGCGGGAGAAATAATCGGTTCAGGCGGGAAAGTGCTGACGCTATTGGAAATGAATGATATTACTATGACTATCTTTCTTTCGGCTGCTGATGCAGGACGGGTGAAAATAGGTTCCGAGGCCCGGATTAAACTTGATGCGGTGGATACCGTTATTCCCGCAAAAGTATCGTTTGTTTCTCCCGAAGCACAATTTACACCGAAAGAGATAGAGACACAAAGTGAGCGTGAAAAACTGATGTTTCGCATGAAGGTCAAAATTGATCCGGAATTTCTTCGATCCAATGTCTATCATTTAAACAGCGGTGCTCCGGGGATTGCTTATGTTCTTTTAGAACAGAATGCAACATGGCCCGACACATTGAAATTATCCGAATATGGCAAACATAAAAATCCATGAACGAAATTGCGCGACTGACTGCGGTATCCCACCAGTATAACGGAAGTACGGCTGTCGATAATGTGTCGGTCGGTATTCCATCAGGGTGTATGGTAGGGTTGATCGGTCCGGACGGAGTTGGAAAATCGAGTATATTGGCACTGATTTCCGGAGTACGTAAGATTCAAAGTGGACAGATCAATGTATTTGGCGGAGATATGGCGAATAGAAGATTTCGTGAAGACGTCTGTCCGCGTATTGCCTATATGCCACAGGGCTTGGGTAAAAATCTTTATATGTCCCTTTCTGTTTTTGAAAATGTCGAATTTTTCGGACGTCTATTCGGATTGGAAAAAACCCATCGTCATCAGCGTATTCGAGAATTGCTTGAAAGTACAGACTTACTAGAATTTAAAGAGCGTCCTGCCGGTCAACTCTCAGGGGGAATGAAGCAAAAGTTAGGATTGTGCTGCGCCTTGATCCATGATCCGGATTTATTGATTCTGGACGAACCTACGACCGGTGTCGACCCACTTTCACGGCGCCAATTTTGGGAACTCATCGACCGAATCCGAAAACGGGGTGAGGGGATGAGCGTCATAGTCGCTACGGCTTATATGGAAGAAGCGCAGCGCTTCGACTGGCTGATTGCGATGGACGACGGGAAAATTCTGGCAGAAGGGTCTCCTAAAGATTTGATGGCAAAAACGGATTCCGACGATCTTGACACCGCATTTATCCGTATGCTTCCTCCGGAGAAACAACAGGGGCACCACCGGTTGGTCGTACCGCCGCGTATCGCCGATGCGAACGAGCCCCCGGCGATCATCGCCAAAGAGTTGACTATGAGATTCGGCGATTTTACGGCCGTAGATCATGTCAGTTTTTTAATCCAAAAGGGGGAAATATTCGGATTTTTGGGCTCTAACGGCTGCGGCAAAACGACAACGATGAAAATGTTGACGGGATTGCTCTCTCCGTCTGAAGGAGAGGCTTGGCTTTTCGGCGAAGAAACCAAAGCGAATGAGATTGAGACACGCAAACGCGTGGGATATATGACACAGGCATTTTCTCTTTATTCCGAGCTTAGCGTTTATCAAAATTTACTTCTTCATGCGCAACTTTTTCATATTCCCCCTGAGCAGATAGAGCCGAGAATTCAGGAGATGTTGACGCGGTTTAATCTGCAAGAGTATAAAAATGGCAATGCCGCCGATCTTCCTCTGGGGATTCGTCAGCGTCTCTCTCTCGCAGTCGCCGTTGTTCACAAGCCTGAAATGTTGATTCTTGATGAACCGACATCGGGCGTCGATCCCGTCTCCCGCGACAGTTTTTGGGAACTGCTGATCGATTTGTCGCGTAACGACGGAGTTACTATTTTTGTTTCTACCCATTTTATGAATGAGGGAGAACGGTGCGACCGGATATCTCTGATGCATCAGGGAAAAGTACTTGCCAATGATACTCCCGACGCTCTAATCCGTGCCCGAGGCAAAGAGACGTTGGAAGACGCTTTTATCGATTATCTTGAAGATGCGCAAGAAGTCGCTACCTCTTGCGATAAGCCTAAGAGAGTCTCTGAAAGAGTTGAGAAGGTTCCCCAAGCAAACCGGTTTTTCAGCCCTTTGCGTTTGTTCGGATATGCCTATCGTGAATCATTAGAACTTATTCGTGACCCGATACGTCTTACGTTCGCGCTATTGGGAACCGGAATTTTAATGCTGATTTTAGGCTTCGGCATAACAATGGACGTCGAGGACCTCCGTTTTGCCGTCTTGGATCAAGACGGTACGCCGCAAAGCCGCCAATACACTCAAAATCTCGCGGGATCACGCTACTTCGTCGAGCATTCACCGCTGCAAACGATGGAAGAACTCGATCACCGAATGCAATCGGGCGAGTTGTCGGTAGCTTTCGTTATTCCGCCGGGTTTCGGAGAAGAAATGAAAAAAGGGCGCTATACGGAAATCGCCGCATGGATCGACGGTGCGATGCCGTTCCGCGCTGAGACGATACGAGGATATGTCCATGGGATGCATCTGGAGTATATCCGGCAACTTGCACGCGACACATTAGGATATGTTCCGGATATTTATCCGGCAAACATACAAATGCGCTATCGGTACAATCAGGATTTCAAAAGTATCTACGCCATGGTTCCCGCCGTCTTGCCGATGTTGTTGATCTTTATTCCATCGATTCTGATGGCGTTGAGCGTCGTACGGGAAAAAGAGCTGGGATCCATTACCAACTTTTACGCTACACCGGTGACACGGCTGGAATTTTTGATCGGAAAACAACTTCCGTATATTTTGATCAGTATGATCGGATTTTTTATTCTGGTCGTTTTGGCGATCGGAGTATTCGGCGTTTACCCCAAAGGGAGCATGTTGACGCTGAGTTTGGGTGCATTATTGTATGTCACCATAACGACGGGGATCGGTTTTTTGATCTCCACTTTTATGAAAACACAAATTGCGGCTCTGGCGGGTACGGCGATTTTTACGCTACTGCCTACCGTCAATTTTTCCGGATTAAAAGATCCCGTATCTTCACTCGAAGGGGCAGGCGCCTTTATCGGGTATATTTTTCCCGCGACTTATTTTATCAATATCAGCCGCGGTATTTTTAGTAAAGCGCTCCAATTTGGCGATTTGTATCGGGATTTCATCGCTTTGGCCATCATTTTAGCCGTTATATTCGTTATCAGTATAATGATGCTGAAAAAACAGGAAGTATAATGAGACATCTTCTAAATATTTTCCGTTTGGGCGTCAAAGAGCTGCGCAGCTTATGGCACGACAAAGTAATGATGATAATGATCGTCTATTCGTTTAGTTTTGCTATCTATATCGGAGCAACGGCGGCGTCGACGGAATTGCATAACGCGCCGATCGGGTTTGTGGATGAAGATCGCTCCGCTTTATCTCAGCGGATCATCAGCGCCTTTTATCCTCCCCGGTTTGCCGAACCGGATCTCTTTTCGCTCAGTCAAATCGATGCCGATCTCGATGCAGGGCTCTATACGTTCGTCATAGTGATTCCAAACGATTTTGAAAAAAAACTGCGATCGGGCAAAAAACCGGAAATTCAGGTGAATATCGATGCGACGCGGATGGCTCAGGCGGGAATCGGGGCAGGGTACATCCAACAAATTATCAATCAGGAGATCAGCCGTTATTTCGGCGGTGCGAATACCAAACATCCGTTTCCTGTCGGCATTATTACCCGCATGAAATACAATCCGAATCTGACTAGCAGCTGGTTTGGCGGAGTAATGGAAATTATTAGCATGATTTCATTGCTTTCCATCGTCCTTACCGGAGCGGCATTAATACGTGAACGGGAACACGGCACTCTCGAACATCTGATGGTTATGCCGCTCAACGCGGCCGAGATCATCCTGGCTAAAGTCTGGTCTATGGGGTTGGTGGTTCTCGTGTCCGCCGCTTTCTCTCTCATGTTTATCGTAGAGGGGGTATTGGGGGTTCCGGTAGCGGGTTCCGAGCCTCTTTTCTTATTCGGTACGATGCTGGTACTGTTGGCGACGACATCGATGGGAATATTTATGGGAACGGTTGCACGGACAATGCCTCAGTTGGGACTGATCTTTATTTTGACGATCTTGCCGCTGCAAATTCTCTCAGGCGGAATCACTCCGTTTGAAAGTATGCCACATACGTTGCAAACGATTATGCTCTTTGCCCCTACCAGCCATTACGTCAGTATGGCGCAAGCGATACTCTACCGGGGTGCTGGTTTTGACGTGGTTTGGCCCGATATGCTGGCTATTGTCGCCATCGGATTCGGATTCTTTTTTATGGCATTGCTCATGTTTCGACGAAGCTTGTCGGTTACGTCATAAGATCCGAATTAACAACGCCAATTCAAGTAGAAACTGCAACACATGATCAAGCTGCCGAATAAGATTTGGTAATTGTATCGAAGAATACTTCCGCCGGTGTCTTATAACCCAACACTTTTCTGGGTCTGTTGTTGAGTTTGTTCTGCACTTCGATAATATCTCTGTCGGTGATCTCCTGAAACTCTGTCTCTTTGGGAAAGTATTCCCGTATCAATCCGTTCGTATGTTCGTTTAATCCCCGTTGCCATGATTGATAGGGGTGTGCGAAATAGAAGTCCGTTTTTAGGGTTCTGCTAATTTCCTGGTGGTATGCGAACTCTTTGCCGTTATCGCTCGTAATGGTCAGAACATGATCTTTGATCGGTTTCATCATATCCAGAATGGCTTGTTTGACGGGTTCGGCGTGTTTGCTGGGGACTTTCTTCATCAAGGTGAACTTGGAATGCCTGTCGACAAGGGTGACGATCCCCTGATGGTGATGTTTCCTGTCAAGCGCGGAGTTAAATTCTGCAGTTTTTTCTAACAATTTTTACGTTTCGTAACCTTAAGCGACGGGTTCATCCGAGTGTTCAGAGGAACGTTTTTTCTTTCCAATCTTAAATAAATCCATTTC
>Ga0228535_1002165_pt1 | contig 20890 bp, 27 predicted proteins | sample SJ1metagenome_FD_168457 | JGI IMG/M metagenome (GOLD analysis project Ga0228535, IMG submission 168457) | Enriched culture of PCE-dechlorinating microbial communities from Ithaca, New York, USA - SJ1 | ecosystem: Engineered > Modeled > Simulated communities (microbial... > Unclassified | place... | reverse complement strand
TGCTGCGGGACGTGTTCCCGCTGCGCTCCTGCGCCGGGGCCCGCTTCCGCCCCCATCAGCGGGCCTGCCTGAACGCCCATATCGGCCGCTGCCCTGCTCCCTGCGAGGGCCGGGTCAGTTGCGGGCAGTACCGGGCCATGGTGGAGCAATTGCTGCAATTTCTCCAGGGCAAGACCACCGCCCTGCTCAAAGAGGAGCAGGCCGCTATGGACTCAGCCAGCGCGGAGCTGCGCTTCGAGGACGCGGCCCGGCACCGGGACCGGCTCCAGGCCCTGACCGCCCTGACCACCCGGCAGTATCTGGACAGCGGCCTGGGCGAAGGCGACCACGATATCATGGCCGTGGCCGCCGGGGAGGACCAGGCGGTGGCGCAGCTGTTCTTTGTGCGCAAGGGCGTGGTGGTGAACCGGGAGCATTTCTTCCTCACCAATGCCCGGCCCGGCGCGGAAGCCCTGATCATGCAGCGCTTTTTGCTGGATTATTACGGGGGCGGCCAGCTGATCCCCCGGGAGCTGTACGGCAATGTGCAGCCGGAGGAGGAAGAGCTGACCGTTGCTTTGCTCGCGGAAAGCGCCGGGCATAAAGTGTCCTTTTCCGTGCCCCGGCGGGGCGATAAAAAAAGGCTGCTGGACCTGGCCGTCGCCAACGCCCGACTGATCCTGGACAACTATCTGCAGTCCCGGCAGCGGCAGGAGCAGAAGAACGCCGCCGGGTTGGAGGCGCTGCGGCTGCATCTGGGCCTTCAGCATACGCCCCGGCGGCTGGAATGCTACGATATCAGCCATATCCAGGGCAGCCATATGGTGGGCTCCATGGCGGTGTTCGTCAACGGCGCGCCCCTGCCCAAGCTGTACCGCCGCTTCCGCATCAAGACCTTGGACCAGAGCAATGATTTCGCCGCCCTCCAGGAGGTGCTGGAACGGCGCTGGCGGCGGGGCCTGGAAGAAAAAGAGCAGGGGAAAGAGCCGCCGGATTTCAGCGATTTCCCCGACCTGGTGGTGATCGACGGGGGCAAAGGCCAGCTTTCCGCGGTGGTTGAACGCCTGGCGGACATCGGCGCCCATCCCGCCAGCGTGATTTCCCTGGCCAAAGAGCATGAGGAGATCTTTGTGCCCGGGCAGAGCGAGCCCTTAAGGCTGCCGGAAACGGACGAGGGCCGGCTGCTGCTGCAGCGGCTCAGGGACGAGGCGCACCGCTTCGCCGTGGCTTATCACCGGCAGCTCCGGGGCAAGGGACAGGTGGCTTCCGACCTGGACCAGGCGCCCGGCGTGGGCAAGGAACGCCGGCGGAGCCTGCTGCAATGTTTCGGCTCCTTCAGCCGGATCCGCGCCGCCTCCCTGGAGGAGCTGGCGGCGGCGCCCAAAATGAACCGCAGGGCCGCCGAACAATTATATGCCTATTTGCATAAGGATGAAGCAGGGAAAGAGTAACCGGGGACGAATTCTGACATAATAAAGCGTTTGGAGGACAAGGTCGCCGTGGGGCAGGATAACAATATCATCATCATTACCGGCATGAGCGGGGCGGGCAAATCCAAGGCCGTCATTGCCCTGGAGGATATGGGTTTTTTCTGTGTGGATAATTTGCCGCCGGCTTTGTTCGGCAAATTCATCGAGGGCTTAAGGCTGACCAATAAGATCATGCCCCGCACCGCCATCGTGGCGGATATCCGCTCCGGCGAAGCCGCTTTGCCGGAATTGGAACAAACCCTGGAGGGGCTGCGGGACAGCGGCACCAACTACCTGCTGCTGTTTCTGGAAGCCGCCGACGAGGTGCTGGTGCGCCGCTATAAGGAAAACCGCCGGCCCCATCCCCTGGCTCGGAACGGCAAAAGCACCGTCGAATGCATCCGGGCGGAACGGGAATTGCTGGAGGGCTTAAGGGGCCGGGCCGATATTATTCTGGATACCTCTGAGTTCTACGGTTCCCATCTGGCAGAATATATGGTGGGCAAGTTCGGCGGCGAGCACAGCAGCGATATCGTCCTTTATCTGACCAGCTTCGGCTTTAAATACGGTATCCCCATCGACGCGGACCTGGTCGTGGACGTGCGTTTCCTGCCCAATCCCTATTATGTGCCGGAATTGAAGGATCTGACCGGCCTGGATAAAGACGTTGCCCAGTATGTGCTGGAAAACGAGGTGACCAGGGAATTTCTCCGCCACTACCTGGGCCTGCTCCGTTTTCTGATCCCCCATTACCAGCAGGAAGGCAAAAAGAATCTGGCCGTTGCCGTGGGCTGCACCGGCGGCCGCCACCGCTCGGTGGCCCTGGCGGAGAAAATCGGCAAACGCCTGAGGCACGCCGGTTATCAGGTGACGGTTACCCATCGGGATATGGATCGGGGGAAGTCGCATCCATGAGTTTTTCCGCCCATGTCAAAGACGATTTATGCCGGGTGGCCACCAGCCGCGCCTGCTGCCGCTTTGCGGAGTTTTCCGCCTTTTTCCTCATCAGCGGCAGTATCCGCATGGCCGGAAACAATCGGCTGTCTCTGGTCATGCCCACGGAGCACGCGGCGACGGCCCGGAAAATGCTCACCTTGGCCCGGGAATTCCTGCCTGAGCGGGAGGTGGCCGTGTACCGCCGCACCCGCCTGAAAAAAAATTCCGTGTTCAATCTGCTGATCCCCGACCAGCCGGAACTGCGCGCCTTTTTGTCCGCCTTGGGCCTTTTGGACCGGGAGGGCCATATCGTCCTGGGCGTCCCCGCCTGCCTGGAACAGCGGATGCTCCAGGGAAGCTGCTGCCGCCGCGCCTATTTACGCGGCGCTTTTTTAGCCGCCGGCGCCGTCAGCGACCCGGAGGGCGCCTACCATTTGGAGATCGGCTCTCCGGAGGGCGACCAGGCCGCTTTGCTCCAGCGTCTGCTCACGGATTTCGGCCTCCCCGCCAAGACCGTGCGGCGCAAAGGCCTGGAGATCCTCTATCTGAAGGGGGCGGAGCAGATCAGCGATTTTATGAATATCGTGGGCAGCCACCGCTCTTTGCTGGAATTTGAGAGCGTGCGCGTGACCAAGGAAGTGCGGAACAATGTCAACCGCCGCCGCAACTGCGATACGGCCAATATCAACAAGACCGTTACCGCTTCCATGCGCCAGGTGGCGGATATCGAATACGTCTTTGCCCAGATCGGCGCGGAGACTTTGCCCCGGCAGCTCAGGGAAACGGCGGAGCTGCGCCTGGAGTATCCGGAGGAAAGCCTGGCGGAGCTGGCCGCTTTATCCGGACTGGGCCGGTCGGCCCTCAATCACCGCTTGCGCCGTCTGAGCCGGATTGCCGCCAATATCCGCGATTACGGCAGCCGGGAATGGAACCGGCGGGAGTAGAGCATGCAGGAGCAGCGGCTGAATTTAAAACAGGAGCAAAAGCAGATCGTCACCCCCGCCCAATTGCAGGCCCTGCACCTGCTGACCTTGGCTGTGCAGGAATTGAACGCTTTCATCAGCGAGCAATTGCTGGAGAACCCGGTGCTGGAACTGGCGGAGCCCGCGGAAAACGATTCCTTTCAGCAGCCGGAGCGGGAGCGCCCTCCGGAGCCGGAGGAAGACGGCTGGCGGGAGCCGGAAATCGCGCAGACCGCCTATGAGGATTGGGGCTATGGCAGCGGCGGCGGAGCCATGCTGCGGGAAACCGCGGCGGAGCAAAACGGCCTGGCCCAGCAATTGCTGCTCCAAGCCGCCTTTTTGCCTGCCCGGGGAGAAACGGAGCGGGCGGTCAAGGTCATCATCAATGCCCTGGATAGCGACGGTTATCTCCGGGTATCCTTGGAGGAACTGGCGGAAAAGCTGAATCTGGATCCGGCGGCGCTCGCGGAAGCCCTGAGCCTGGTGCAGACCCTGGAACCCAAAGGCGTGGCCGCCCGGGACCTCCGGGAATGCCTGCGCCTGCAGGTGCCGGCGGAACATCGGGACCGGGAACTGCTGATCAAGCTGATCAACGGCTTTTTGCCGGAACTGGCGGCGGGCAAAATCAAAGCGGCGGCCAAAGCCTGCGGCGTTGGTGAAAGCCTGGTGGAGCAGGCTTATGCCCGCATCCAGGCCATGGACCCCCGGCCCGCCGCGGCGTTAGCTACGGGGGGCGCGGTGCAGTATATTATCCCGGACCTGGCTGTCAGGCTGGAGGAGGACCGTATCGTCATTGTGCTGAACGACAGCATCGGCCCCCGCCTGTCGGTGAATCAATACTATGCCGAGCTGTCCGCCGCTCCCGGCAACGACGCGGAGCTCACGGAGTACCTGCACCGCCAACTGAGCGCGGCGCGGATGCTGATCAGAAACGTGGAGCGCCGCCACGACACCATCGCCGCCATTGCGGAAATCGTGTTCAGCCGGCAGCGGCAGTTCTTTGTGCGGGGCGTGGCCGGGCTGAGGCCCCTGACCATGAAAGAGGTGGCGGAAGCGGCGGAGCTGCACGAGTCCACGGTCAGCCGCACCGTGGCGGGGAAGTATGTGGAGACGCCCCGGGGCCTGCTGGCCTGGCGGTTTTTTTTCCCCCGTTCGCTGGAGACGGCGGCCGGGCAGACTGTTTCCGACACCTTTGCCAAAAGCCTGATCGCGGAGATGATCGGCAAGGAGGACCGGCGGCGGCCTTTATCGGACGAGCATCTGTGCCGGGCCCTGAAGGAACAGGGGCTGGTGATCGCCCGCCGCACCGTGGCCAAATACCGGGCCGCTCTCGGTTTACCGGGACAATCCGGCAGACGGGTAAAGAAATAAAGGAAAACAAATTGCTCCATAAGTCAGAAAATAGCCACAGTGAAAGGATTTCCTCTTATCGTAGAGAAGTTGAAATTTGTCGGACCCGCGAGGGTACAAAAAATAATTTGGAGGAAGATAGCAATGGTTGTGAGAGTAGCGATCAACGGTTTTGGCCGCATCGGCCGCCCCTTTTTCCGTATGACGTTTGACGATCCGGGGATCGAGGTGGTGGGCATCAACGATTTGCTAAAACCGGAGCTGTTCGCGCATCTGCTCAAGTACGATTCCACTTTCGGCGTCTGGGCTAAAGAAGTCTCCTATGACGAAAACCATCTGATCGTGGAAGATCAAAGCATCCCCATTTTTTCCATTAAAGACCCGGCGGAATTGCCCTGGCAGGAGCTGGACGTGGACATCGTCCTGGAATCCACCGGCTTGTTCACCGACGGCCTGAAGGCCAAGGCCCACCTGGACGCGGGAGCCAAGACAGTCCTGTTGTCCGCCCCGGCCAAAAACGAGGATATCACCATCTGCTATGGCGTGAACCATACCGAGTTTGACCCCAGGAAGCACCGTATCATCTCCAACGCCTCCTGCACCACCAACGCCATGGCCGGCGCCATGAAAGTGATGGACCAGGTGTTCGGCGTGGTCAAAGGCCTGATGTGCACCGTCCATTCCTATACGAACGACCAGGTGATCCTGGACAGGGGCCATAAGGACCTGCGCCGGGCCCGCAGCGCCGCCTGCTCCATCATTCCCACCACCACCGGCGCGGCCAAAGCCGTGGCCCTGGTGCTGCCCCAGTTAAAGGGCAAGCTCAACGGTTACGCCCTCCGGGTTCCCACGCCGGACGTCTCCATCGTGGACCTGTCCCTGGAACTGGAGCGGGACGCCACTGCCGAAGAGATCAACGTCGCCCTGAAGGCCGCTGCCGAAGGCGAGCTGAAAGGCATCCTGGGCTATAACGAGAAGCCTCTGGTTTCCATCGACTATCTGGGCATGGAAGAAGCGGGCACCGTGGACGCCCTGTCCACCATGGTGGTGGGTGGCAATCTGGCCAAGGTCGTGGTGTGGTACGATAATGAATGGAGTTATACCGCGCGCCTGAAAGACGTGGCGAAATATATGGGAGAGAGGCTGTAGGAATGTCGTATCTGCAGAAGAAGTTTGTTCAGGATGTGGACGTCAGAGGCAAAAAAATCATCATGCGGGTGGATTTCAACGTCCCGGTCAAGGATGGGAGCATCACCGACGATACCCGCATTCAGGCATCGCTGCCGACAATTCAATATTTGCTGGAGCGGGACGCCGCTCTGATCCTCATTTCCCATCTGGGACGCCCCAAGGGCGGGCCTGATCCCGACTGCACGCTGCGTCCGGCGGCGGCGCGTCTGGCCGAACTATTGGGGCAGCCGGTGAAATTTATACCGGATTGCGTGGGAGAGCAGGCTAAACTGGCCGCAGGGCAGCTGCAGCGCGGCCAGGTCATGCTGATGGAGAACCTGCGCTTCCATGCGGAGGAGGAGCAGAACGCGCCGGTGTTCGCCGCCGCTTTGGCTTCCCTGGCGGAGCTGTATGTGAACGACGCCTTTGGCATGGCCCACCGCTCCCATGCCTCCACAATAGGCATCGGCGCTTATCTGCCGGCTGTCGGCGGCCTGCTGATGAAAAAAGAGCTGGATACTTTAAGCAAGCTCTCGACCGCCCCCGAACCTCCCTATGCGGTGGTGATGGGCGGCGCCAAGATCAGCGATAAAATCAAGGTGGTGGAAAGCCTGCTGCCCAAGGTGGACAGGCTGCTGGTCGGCGGCGGGATGTCCAATGTCTTCCTCTCCGCTGCCGGCCATCAGATGCAGGCCTCCCTGATGGAGCAGGACAAGCTGGAATGGGCCGCTCAATTCTTACATACGGAAGAGGCGCGAGAGAAACTGGTCCTGCCCGTGGATCTGGTGGTTGCCGCGGCTTTCTCCGCCGACGCGGAGCATCGGGAAGCGATGCTGGACGATATCCCCGAGGGCTGGATGGCGCTGGATATCGGCCCCAAGACCCGGGAGCTGTTCAAACAGGAGCTGCGCCGGGCCAAGACCATCTTCTGGAACGGGCCCTTGGGCGTGTTCGAGCTGGAGCCTTTTGCCGCCGGTACCATGGATATCGCCCGCGCCGTGGCGGATCTCCCTGTTTTTACGGTGATCGGCGGCGGCGACAGCATTGAGGCGGTGAACCAGGCCGGCGTGGCCAATCAGATCAGCCATATCAGCACCGGCGGCGGCGCGTCCCTGGAGTTTCTGGAGGGCAAGGTGTTACCCGGCGTCAAGGCGCTGGACGATAAATAAAGGAGCGATACATTATGTCTGACCGGCGACCGGTGTTTGCCGCCAACTGGAAGATGAATCTCAACAGCGAACAGGCCCATAACTTTGTGGCGGAACTGCTGCCGCAAATTGCCGGGGCGCCGGCGGATATCCTGATTTTCCCCCCCGCCGTGTACCTGCCGCAGTTGGTGGCGGATACGTCCGGGACCCCTGTGGGCGTCGGGGCCCAGAACCTGTTCTGGGAGCGCTCCGGCGCTTATACCGGGGAGATTTCCGTAGGCATGATCCACGATATCGGCGCCCGTTATGTGCTGTGCGGCCACAGCGAGCGGCGGCACTATTTCAACGAAAGCGCGGAAATGGTGACCCGCAAGGCCCGGGCCGCGCAAAGCGGCGGGCTGGTGCCGGTGGTGTGCGTGGGCGAGACGCTGGCGGAGCGGGAAGCGGGGGAGACTTTGGAAACCCTGCATAACGATATCGTATCTTCCCTGTCCGCCGTGGAGCCGGACCCGGAAATCATCGTGGCTTACGAGCCGGTATGGGCCATCGGCACCGGCCGGGTGGCCATGCCGGCGGACGCGGAGGAAGCCATCGCTTATCTCAGGCAGCAGATCGGCAGGCTCTGGGGAGAGAGTATCGCGGCGCAGGTCCGCATCCTCTACGGCGGCTCCGTGCAGCCGGACAATATCGCCGAATTGATGGCCTGCCCCAATATTGACGGCGGCCTGATCGGCGGGGCTTCGCTCCGGGCATCCAGCTTCCTGGGGATCATCAAAAACGGGTTTGCGTTAACAAGAATATAGTTTCCAACTGGTAAAACCGTCCGCCCGGGCGGTTTTGCCGTTTAGCGGAACAGGGCGCCGCTGCCATATTTTGCTTGCGGCGCCCTGTTCCGTATGTTATAATTAACTTTAAGCTGAATTTTCTGTAAGGGGTGAAATATATGCCGATTATTACCGATATTTATGCCCGCGAGATTCTGGATTCCCGGGGCAATCCCACAGTGGAAGTGGAAGTGGTTTTGGAAAGCGGCGCTTTCGGCCGGGCGGCCGTGCCCTCCGGCGCTTCCACCGGCGCCCATGAAGCCGTGGAGCTGCGCGACGGGGATAAAAGCCGCTACCTGGGTAAAGGCGTGCAGAAGGCCTGCGCCAATGTGAACACGGTCATCGCTCCGGCCCTGATGGGGGAAAGCGCCCTGGATCAGGCCCGTATCGATCAACTGCTCATCGCCCTGGACAACACGGACAATAAGGCGGAGCTGGGCGCCAACGCCATCTTAGGCGTTTCCATGGCCGTGGCCAAAGCCGCCGCCGATTACGTGGGCCTGCCCCTCTACCGTTATCTGGGCGGCGTCAACGCCAAGTCTTTGCCGGTGCCGATGATGAATATCCTGAACGGCGGACAGCACGCCGACAACAACGTGGACTTCCAGGAATTCATGGTCATGCCCGTGGGCGCGGCCAGCTGGGCCCAGGCCCTGCGCATCTGTTCCGAGGTTTTCCACTGCCTGAAGGCGGTGCTGAAAGAGCGGGGCTATAATACCGCCGTGGGCGACGAGGGCGGTTTCGCGCCGGATCTGAAGTCCAACGAGGAAGCGCTGGAATGCATCGTGCTGGCGATTGAGAAGGCCGGTTATCAGCCCGGAGAGCAGGTGTGCATCGCCATCGACGTAGCGGCCACCGAGCTTTACGAAGGCGGCAAATACCGTCTGGCCGGCGAGGGCAAGGTGCTTACCCCCGGCCAGCTGATCGATTTCTACGCCGCCCTCTGCCAGAAATACCCCATCGTTTCCATTGAGGACGGCCTGGCCGAGGATGATTGGAAGAACTGGGTCAAGCTCACGGCCAAGCTGGGCCATCAAATTCAGATCGTAGGCGACGACTTGTACGTCACCAATACGGAGCGCCTGAAAAAGGGCATTGAGCTGAAGGCCAGCAACGCTATTCTGATCAAGCTCAATCAGATCGGCACCATCACCGAAACCCTGGACGCCATCGAAATGGCCAAGCGGGCCGGCTTCACCGCCATCGTGTCCCACCGCAGCGGCGAGACGGAGGATGTGACCATCGCCGATCTGGTGGTGGCCGTCAACGCCGGCCAGATCAAGACCGGCGCGCCTTCCCGCACCGACCGGGTGGCCAAATACAACCAGCTGCTGAGGATCGAGGACGAGCTGGACACCGTGGCCGTTTACGGCGGCCTGAGCGTTTTCTACAATTTGGCCAAATAAATACTTGAATTGAACCTGCGGCTATGTTAAAATATTATGTGTCTTTAAAGATTGGCAAGGAATTGTGGAGGTGTAATTGTTGACTATCGCTTTGACGATTATTTTGGTTCTGATAGGTCTGGCTCTGACCGCCACCGTTTTGCTGCAATCCGGTTCGGCGGCCGGTCTGTCCGGCAGCATCGCCGGCGGCGCCGAAACCTTCTTCGGCAAGAAAAAGGGCATGGACGAGCTGCTGAGTAAATTTACCAAATGGCTGGCCGTGGCTTTTATGGTGCTGACGATGCTCATTGCCGTGCTGCAATAGCGTTGTTTTCCGCAGGGATACGGAGCCGGACGGGTTTAGGGACGTCCGGCTCTTTTTCTCGGAAAGCATTTGACAACTTCAATAAGTCATGGCTTGAATTCGTTTAAAGTTCTTTCGCTTCCTTTCTTTCAAGAAAGGAAGGGTTTAAAGACTAGCGTAAAACTAAGGCAGAAATGATGGAAGAAATTTATTTTGACAACAGCGCCACCACCCGGGTTTCGGACAGCGCCTGGGAAGCCGCCAGCCGCGCCATGCGGGAGGAATACGGCAACCCCAGCTCCGCCCATAGCCGGGGCGCACGGGTTTTCCACGCGTTGAACCAGGCCCGGGCCACCATCGCCGGCCTGCTGCAGGTCCCCCCGGAAGAGCTGTATTTTACCGGCTGCGGCAGCGAGGGCAACAATACGGTCGTCTATGGGGCCGTCCAGGCCGGCCGTAAGGAGCGCCGGCGTTTGCTGGTTTCCGCGGTGGAGCATCCTTCCGCCATGGAGCCGGCCAAATACCTGGCGGGCCGGGGTTATGAATTGAGCCTGATCCCGGTGGACCGGGAGGGCGTGGTGGATCTCGCCGCGCTCCGGCAACTGCTGGACGACCGGGTGGCTCTGGTCAGCGTGATGCAGGTCAATAACGAAACCGGCGCCATCCAGCCCCTGACGGAAGTGGGGCAGGCGGTCCGGGAGCTGGCGCCCCGCGCCTTGTTCCATGTGGACGGTGTGCAGGGCTTCGCCCGGCTGCCGGTACGGCTGCAGGCCTGGCAGGCCGACGCCTATACCATCAGCGGCCATAAAATCCACGCCCCGAAAGGGATCGGCGGGTTATGGCTGAAAGGCAGCGTCCGCATACCGCCGCTGCTCCGGGGCGGGGGACAGGAGCGGCGGTTCCGCTCCGGCACGGAAAATATGCCGGGCATCCTGGCTTTCGCCGCCGCGGCTGAAGAAGCGGCGGCAGGGATGGAGGCTTTTGCCCGGCAAATGGCGGCGGTGAAAACCGTGCTCCGGGACCGCCTGCTGGCTACGGTGGCGGGAGCCACGGTCAACGGTCCGGCAGCGGGCGCGCCCCATATCCTCAATATGTCTTTTCCCGGCGTCCGCAGCGAAATGCTGCTGCATTATCTGGAGCAGCAGGGATTGTATGTCAGCTCCGGTTCCGCCTGCCATTCCCGGGGCAGCAAAGGCAGCGCCACGCTGGCCGCCATGGGGTTAAAGCCGGAGTTGGTGGATTCGGCCCTGCGTTTCAGCTTCTGCCGCTACAATACGATGGCCGAGGCGGAGCGGGCGGCCGGGATCGTGGCCGCCGCGGTGAGGGAAATACAACAGCTGACCGGTGGGATCGGCAAACGGAGGGAACGATGGCAAACCGACTGATACTGATACGCTATGGCGAGCTGGGGCTGAAAGGCAAAAACAAACACCAGTTCATCCGCTGCCTGGTCCATAATATCCGCGCCGCCCTGTCCGGATTGCCGGATTGGAACATTTATACCACCTGGGGACGTCTATGGGTGGAGACGGCCGGAGAGCGCTATCCGGAAGTGGTGGCGCGGCTGCAACAGGTGTTCGGCATCTTCTCCCTCTCCCCGGTGCTGCAGGCGGAAAAAGACCTGGAGGCGGTGGGCGAGGCGGCGCTGGCGATCCTGCTGAAGGCCCTGCCGGAGGGCGGCGCCTTCAAGGTAGAAACCCGCCGCACGGATAAGAATTTTCCCCTGATCTCGCCGGAGATCAGCAAAGCAACGGCCGCTTATATCTTTGACCGGGTGGACGGGCGCTGGGACGCGGATATGCATCATCCGCAGCTGACCCTGAATATCGAGGTGCGGGATGAAGGCGCTTTTGTCTACGGCGAAACCCTGCCAGGGCCCGGCGGTTTGCCCGTGGGCTCGGGAGGCCGGGCGCTGCTGCTCTTGTCCGGCGGCATCGACAGTCCGGTGGCCGGCTGGATGGCCATGAAGCGGGGCGTGGCCATCGAAGCCATCCACTTCCACAGTTACCCCTTTACCGGCGAAAAAGCCAAGGAAAAAGTATTCGAGCTCTGCCGCCAGCTGGCCCGCTGGCAGGGCGCGCCGATCAGGCTGCATGTGGCGTTCTTTACCGATATTCAGAAAGCCATCTACGCCAGCTGCCGGGAGGAGTACGGCATTACCCTGATGCGGCGGATGATGTTCCGTTTGGCGGAACGGGTTGCCGCTGACCGCGGCTCGCTCGCGCTCTACACCGGCGAAAGCGTGGGCCAGGTAGCCAGCCAGACCCTGGAAAGCATGGCGGTGATCAATCAGGTCGTCGATATCCCGGTGCTAAGGCCCCTGGTGGGCCTGGATAAGGCGGAGATCATGAAGATCGCCCAGCGCATCGGCACCTATGAGACCTCCATTTTGCCCTATGAGGATTGCTGCACCGTGTTTCTGCCCAAATACCCCAAGATCAGGCCGACGCGACAGGAAGCGGAAGCGTTGGAGCAGGCGCTGGATATCGAGGCTTTGCTGACGGGCGCTTTGGAAAAAACCGAGACTTTGGTTTTTAAGGCATAAGGCAAAGAGTGCCGAAACCACCCGCCCCGGCCGGCGTCGGAATGCGCTGGTGCTTCGTTAAAGCTCCTAGGCAGGCCGGCGGCCTGCCGTCCTCGCTTTGTCTTACCCAGCACGCTCGGACATCCGGCTGGGGTGTGGAGCAGTTTTGCCGTAAAAGCGGCGAATAGATGGCGGCGAAACACGCGCTTTTCGTAGCGGCGCTACGGGAAGCGTGGCTTGATCCGCCAGATATCGTTGCTTTTACGGCAAAACCGGGTGTTTTCCGCTCTCTTTGCCTTAATTTGCAGGTATCATTTTAATGCAAGAAATGCTATACTGTAGATGTAATAATAGTGAAAGGGGATGCGTTCATGGCGGAAGCCCCGAAAACAAGATTGATCTGCGAAAACCGCAAAGCCCGTCATGAATACCATTTTCTGGAATTGTTGGAAGCCGGCATCGAGCTGCAGGGCACGGAGGTCAAATCCCTGCGCCTGGGCAAAGGCAATATTCAGGATGCTTTTGCCAAGGTGGAGGACGGGGAGATGCGCATCTACAACATGCATATCAGCCCCTATGAAATGGGCAACCGCTTCAACCACGAGCCCAAGCGCCCCCGCCGCCTGCTCCTGCATAAGCAGGAGATCAGCCGCCTCTATGCCAAAGTCCGGGAAAAGGGCCTGACCATCGTACCCACCAGGGTTTATTTCAACCACGGCAAGGTTAAGGTGGAGATCGCCCTGGCCCAGGGCAAAAAGCTCTTCGACAAGCGGGAAGATCTGGTGGCCCGGGCAATGAAGCGGGATACCGAACGGGCGCTGAAGGAAAGGGGCAGGGAATAGTGGGCTTATTCAGTGATGACGAGAACCGGGGCACCGTAACCATACGCGGCCATGAGCTGGTCTGTCCGGTCTGCGGCGGCCGGCATTTCTGGGAGCGTAAAACACTGCTCAATACTTCGGGCATGACCTTTCTGGGCCTGGATTGGGCCAATGTGGACGCCACGAATATTGTCTGCGAAAGCTGCGGCTATATGTTCTGGTTCCATCCTGAACGCTAAGATAACTGTTGTTTGGCAAGTCGAGACATGGGGCTGTACCGGTTTCGACGGGGGAAGTATTGGCAAAGGAAGCGAGCCGGGGCGCCAGTGCCCGAAAACACGGAAAACAATTTATTTGCCAAACCGAATTACGCTTTAGCTGCTTAATTGCAGTCTAACCCTGACCGCGTCTCGCCCATAGGGCGCGCGATGGGTCATTAATATGGGCTGACCGTTCCGGCGCGGCCTGACCGGAAACGGGAAATGCAGGGCCTGGCAAAGGCGTAGGCCGTTTGCAGCCGCCGCCCGCGCGAGAACCAAAGTGCAAACTGCGCTCGGAGAAGCTTTTGCGGGTCTTCTTTCGGACAGGGGTTCGACTCCCCTCAGCTCCACCAAAAAACCGCCTGCTATCGGTAATGATTTCAGGCGGTTTTTCTTATCCAGTACCCACTTTGTACCCACTTTTCATTTTTTGATGAATTTGCTATATACGTCGTTGATAATATTCGCAGCAAGCTGAGATTCTTTATCTAGTTCGTGCCCGTATTGCCCCAATGTGTCCATTTGCGCGGTATGCCCCACTATTTGTTGAAGCATTGGCAATGGCAGATCGTTCTTTACCGTACTTATCATACTGTGGCGGATTTCATGAAAACTGACAGCTGTTATATGGTGGTAGTCTCTGTATATGGTCCAGCGCTCGTATAAAGTATGCGGGTTCGTGCGCTGGCCGCGTTTGTTTGGAAATACCCACGGCGAGATTATACCGGCAGACTTAAGCATGTTGGCCTGGTCCTCCAATGTCTGAATAGCCAAAGGAGGCAAGACGACTGCGCGCTTTGCTTTTTTGCTTTTACCGGGTGTTTCTTCTCCTTCCCGGTTGATCGCTCTATTAATGCGGCACAATCCGTTTTTGGCATCTTCTGTTTTCAGGCCGCAGACCTCGCCGCGCCGGTAGCCCATGATAGCAGCAAGGCGGTAAGCGTTAATATAAAAGTCATGCACCTCTTTGCCCCAATAAAGCGTGGTATCGTTAGCAAGAAGTGTTTCAAAATCGTTATCCTGCATGATCTTCCGTTCTTGTTCGGTTGCGCCTTTTGGAATTTTGAGTTTATAAGGGGCCATCATGGCAATATTATCAGAAACGGCGTAACTATAAGCGCCGCTGATTGCGCCGCGAATATGCTTGCAGGTAGACACTGATAATGGCTTTGGCCGCTTTACTGCTGCGTCTATCGCGTCTTGATAATCCCGGTTGGTAAGTGTAGCTACTTTGCGGTGCTCCCACCTTGGCAACAAATACAGACGGCCTATCTTTTCCTGCTGTTTTTTAAATGCAGAGCTATGCCCCGTATCGATTGATTCGACGTAATCATGATACAACTCTCCGAAACGGATGTTTTCATTTTTTGAGCCGTCGTCGCGCCATTTATCGGCCTGTTTCTCTGCGTCTACTTTCCCCTTTTTGCCTTTAATTTTACTCGTGAAAGTTTTACGGACGCCGCCTTCCTGGACCTTGATCTGCCAACGCTGGCGGCTTTCTATCCATATCGCTTCATTTTTACGTTGTGCCATGCTTATGCACTCCTTTGAAACTGAATATAGTATTAAAAACGCCCTGCCCGGTTATCCAGACAGGGCGCGTGTTTTTTAAACAGCCCAACTATTACCGAGCTAGCATTCTATCTACCCCTAGCGCCACCAACACAGAGGGGCGTGCCGTTCCTTGTGCGCTGAGCCACTTTATTCCGCAAGAGCGGCCCTCATCACTGTGGTTTGCAGCTGAAGAAGTTCTTGCATATTAGCGTCAGCTACTTTCTGGAATTCAGGTAGTAAATCGCGATACTTTTCAATGTGGCTGCGTTCTTCTTCCGTTATTTCGTATTTCATGAGGCGCTCCTTTTGTGTGTTTTACTATTTTCTGTTGTCGCACCGGGGGTTATTCTACGCTGTTATGATTGACCGCTCCCGCCTCTAACTTTGGGGCAACTTTTTTGGTCGGGGCTGGCGGTTTTAGTAATTTATTAACCCGCTTTTTAGCTTCGGTGGCTTTTTCGTCTTCTAAGGCATCCCGCTTAATAATTTCATCTGTTAAAATCTGCCGTATTTCCTCGTTTGAAATTTTGGCCTCTGGCGATAACCTTTTAATGACTTTTCGGATGGTATCAATACTTATATCGCACAAAACAATTTGGGCTACAGTGTACTTGTTGCATAGTTGTTTTTGTGTGTGATAATCGCCCAAAGACGCTTTGCTACTTTTGCCCATGGCTTCTTTCGTCAAATAATAAAGTAATTCCAGATCAACTTCTCTTTTTGTGTTTATCGTCGTTAGGTCAAATTCGTATAATAGTTCTATGTCAACAGGTTTCGCAAAGATGATTTTATAGATTTTCCACACACTGCCATTCGTCAAAGCAACCCACTCAATACCGGCATTTGCCCCATAATCGGTAGCTTGTTTAATGTGTGTATTCCGTAGATCGGTTCCAGCTGATTTGACTTCAATTAATAGAACAGGGCGGTCTTCAATTTTAATTGCCAAATCGCAAAAAGTTTTTTTTACTGCAAATTCAGAGGTTATTTCTGTGTATTTGTCATAGCCAAAGATTATCGACAGGATATCAGCAATAATTGTTACCGTATCACTCTCGTTGATGTCTTTGTCTATGGCCTGCGCCAATATAGGCTGAAACTTTTTAACACTTGTTGTGAGCCTGTCCTTGACCTTCGCCGGTATGTTGATCACAATAAAGCCTCCTTATTAATCTATCGACGCCCCGAAGAACTTACTTCAACAAAATAGTATAAAGCTCGCTTGTAGCGCCCTTTATTATCGCCAAGTAATAATTGGTTGCATCGCTGGGCAATAAATATACTAGATTGCCGTTTTCGGGTATGCTTGGCGATAAACCCCGAACTTCAAGATAGTTGTCAATTTTACCAATACAATCATAAGGGTTAAAGTTGCGCCCCTCATTATCAATTAACACGAAACCATAGGAATCAAACGAGAACTCAGACTTTGTTATATTTGTTATGTCGATATTTAATACAACAAATACAGTTCCGGCCCCTGCAATCGTTGGGCTAGACGAGCGCTCCGTTATGGTTTGGGCTTCCTCGACGCTGTTTATCTTTAGTTTAATTGTCGAAAACTCAATATCTTCCCCGACATTAGCTTGAACTATAGGCATTTTTTCTGCTTTCGCCTCGGCCAGTATTGTACCTTCTTCGTACTGATCGGCATATGCCGTAGGCGGAAACTGCTTTTCCGCCGTAGTCGCGCCATCAGTAGTATCAGCGCCCTGTTCGTTTGCCCGCTCTAAAGTTTCCGTCGTTTGCTTCATCGTTTCTTTTGTTGCTGAACAAGCAGAAAAAGCAACAAACGCAGCAATAAGCAACGCAACAATAAAAACCCTTTTCATGTTTTTTCCTCCTAATTAAATTTTCACCTAACCCAGTGAAAAATAAAACGCCATGTTATAATTAATATACGAAACGCTTACGGACATATAACAGTAATATATAAAACTAAATAGCGGCGCAACTACGCATCACTAGATATGGAGGCAGTAATTCTATATCTAGCGGTTGCAATCGAACGCATGTTCTATTATAATGAAAGTGCGAATAAAGAAAGGCTAACGGGAGGCGAACAGTATTAATGCGTACAGACCATAAAGACCAAAAAGTAGAAGAACCACTTGCGGCAGATGTTGAATGGTTAAATATAATCAATTCCCGTACCTACACCCAAGAAGAATGGGAAAAAATAAAACAACTATTACAGATCGCTCTCGACAACTGCTTTAATGAGTTTTGTGATTAAGTCAATTTGCTTTCGAGATAGTTTTTTCGAGCCAATGCCTGTGTTCTCAAGGATTTCATAGAAGTCTCGCTGGATTTGTTCTGGCGAGACTTTTTCTGTTGCGCGCTCTTCAAAGTCGGAGAGCGCATTTTTTATATCAGCATCAGCCATTTTTTCTAATAAATCAGGAGTAATCCCAAGCCCCCTACAAATTTTTGCGATATTGTCAAAGCTGGCTTTGTCAACTCCATTAATAAAAATAGACCTGATCGTTGTAGATGGGACACCGCAAATACTTGATAGTTTATTTGGGTTTAGGCTCTTCGATGACATAATTTCGGATAAAATCTGCGCTTTCTTCATCTAAATACCCCTTCATAAAAATGCACTCTGATCGCGTCTCGTAAAACAGTAAGACGGCCATTACATTTGTTTTGTTTATCATACACGATAGAGGATAGAAAAGCAAGAAAAAATTACGAAATTCCGTAGAAAGTTATTGACAATTTACGGAGTGTCGTATATACTTTGTTTGTAAGCACGAAGTTTCGTACATTAGACGGGAGGTGAATATATGTATCCAAATCTAAATGCCGCAAGAAAGGCAAAGAATATTAGTAATAAGCAAATTGCCAATGCTTGGGGAAAGCCTTACACGACTGCATGTGACATATTAAATGGAAAGTCTTCGATGTTATATCAGGATGCAGTTACTTTAAAAAGAGTATTTTTCCCTGAGTACGATTTCGATTGGCTTTTTAATAAGAGCGTTGATATAGCCTAGATGCCAACGAAAGGAGGACAGCATGAAAATTATCATAGAAGGAACGCCGCAAGAAATAGCCGCCCTTATGCCGGAAGCACAAGGACGGCAGGCAAAAATCAGCGTGTCAACAAATGGGGTGGATGTACAGAAATTAGCTTGCGAACTTAGTCGTCGATTTGACGAAGTCCCTTTAAAATCCTAGGTAATACCTCTTTTAATAATTCTTTTGTAAAACCTATTGATTCTACATAGGCAAATGAGGCTAATTCCTCAACGTTTACTATCCCATCTTATCACGATCATAGGACAGAAGTCGTTGATTAAACCATTCCCGGCGTTGTTCGGTTGTTTCGCCCATAATAGCAAGACATGAATCGTCGATGATTTTATCCAATTCATCTTTTGTCATTCATTTCACCTCCCCTCTGCTGAGATTATAGCATCAGCGGCGGACAAGCGCAAGAAGGGGGCCGCCAACAATGGCCGTGCGGATCAGGCGTTACAACTACTTACAGCAGAAAATGGCCGAATATGGCATAGACAGGCCATATTTAGCCGAACAACTAGAGTGTTCGCCAAGCTGCATCGGCAGACGCTTTATGGCTTATCCAAGATGCACATGGACCTCAGAAGAACAGTACAAAATCATGGATATGATTAATGAGCCATATAGCCGCCTACATATCGTGTTTCCGAAAGACGGTATCTCCGACCCAAGCGCCATTACCGCTGAAAATATTACTCTTGCGGAGTTCATGACCAGATTAATGGCAGGAACAACACAAACGCCAGCGGTTAAACGTAGATAATAACAACCATCTAGTCAAGTTAAATAGCTATAGCAAGGCAAAACAGGTAACAAAGCAAATAATCGACCGGCTTAAACGTCAAAGCGAATACGGCGGCTATCAAACGCAAGTTTAAAACAAAGCCGCCCGATGGGCGGCAGGAGGGGGAGGAGAAATGCACATCTTTAAACTGGACCAACAAAACGACAAGATTAAACTCGTTTTAGACGATTTTGATCTTAATAATGTGTTGGACTATCAACTTAAAAACATCAATGGGGATTGGGCAGAGCTTACGGTAAAAATGATTGTCAATTTAAAAACGCCCGGTGATTAACTCGCTTAAAACCTTTGCAGCGATTTGAGTTATCACGCTTAATGAGGTTGAGCCTGCCTTTTGCGCAATTTCCTTCGTTTTATTCCAGTTCGTGTCAGATCGGATATTCGCTAAAAATTCATGGCCATGTGGCGTTAGATCCATCACAATGGCAGAACCATCGAGGAAAAACTGCACTCCAGATAATAGCCCGGCTTCAGAGCACTGTTTAATATGATACATAATTGTTTCTTCATCATAATGTTCTAAGTGGGGCAATTGATTTAATTTATTTTCTCCATAGTCAAATTGCATCAAGTCCATAAAACCAATGCTTTCCTCAACACACAGCAAGATGTCGCGGATGCAATCTAAGTTTAGTTTCATTTTTACCACCCCCCTTTTCCCTAAATTCTACCATAAAGAGCCGCAAAGGACAAGCAGAAAGGAAGGACATAAATGACCGAATATATCCTTACCATCAAAGTGGAAGGCCAATCTGAGTTGCAAGAAGCCGTAGAAAAAGCGACCCGCTTAGTAGAGCTTTTGCAGGAAGCCCATAAACTAATCGAGTCGCTCAAAGGCTAAAAATTGTCGAGTGTTTTTTCAAAGTCATCAAGTGTATTCCTTAGTTCATCAAACCCGTTACTGCCGTTTTCTAGTTCAATACGCGCACCACAGTGAGGGCAAGTCACAGTCGTGCCAGCTTTGTTCGGTGAGATTTTAAGATTTTCACCGCATGCCGGGCAATCAGCATCAAACTCAGCATCCCCAATGAGATCATCATATAAGGATTTTGACATAATTTCACCTCCCTCCTGCCGCAAGTATAGCACGGCAGATCAAACGGGACAAGCAATAGATCATTACCTGGCTCTTTGACATAGTAGAGGCGCTTGTCATATGCGGTACTTAAGTCATGTCGGCGGTTCCCCTCTCGCTGCCCACATCGGCTCTGCATTTTCCTGATGTGTCATCTGGCCATGCCCGCCAGGCAGATCGCCAGTATAAAAGGCTGGGAGCAAGCGCCTCTATTATGTCAAAGAGCAGTAGAAGAGGGTAACCCGAATGAAAAATGATCTCTGGATAATCTGTATCTGCGGATTTCTCGGCATTATATCTCTATGTGTCGGGATATGGCAATGGTCATGGGGCCTTATGTTATGCGGAGGCGGGTTATTTGTCGTGGCTATGGTCCTGGCCCTTACCCATGATTAAACATGCCACCAGTACCAAAGCCCCAAAAGCGGGAGAAGCCCAAGAAATACAGCAGCCTGGCCCGCAAAACGCCGCTTAAAACTAAAACCCCCTTAAAGCGGACAGGCCCCATTAAGCCCCAAAAGTCCAAGCGAACATATGATCATCTGCAAAAGCGCGGATACTGCGCAGTCTGCCGCAAATGGCTTGGACCTGAGAATACCTGCTGGCACCACATCAAATACAGATCACAGGGAGGAGATGAGAGAGACAACAATATGCTGGAAGTCGGATACGGTCTACCCTGGATATGCGACTGTCATGATCGCATACATAGCGGGGAGATCGGCAGGGAAGAGGTTTACAGGATTCGCGCCCAGCAGGGCAGCTACTTAAAGGAGGTCTGATCGGTGATTATTACAAAGGAGATGCTACGGGAAAAAGGCGCCTGCAGTCAGGGCTATAAGGAGTTTTTAGGGGCATATCCGGATGGCGTAGACTACCAAGAATTGCTTGATGCTTGTGCTGCACAAGATAAAGATGGATATGCGAGTTGGCTTTTACATCAATTTGGCCGCACAAATGCCGTAAAAGAAATAGATGGTGATTTGATTTCCGAGAAATCCATCTATTTCGCGGGCATGCTTAAAGTAAGTGGATATATCCGTTGTAAATTACGCATCGAGGCTGGCTATGGCATCGAGGCTGGCTATGGCATCGAGGCTGGCTATGGCATCGAGGCTGGCTGTGGCATCAAGGCTGGCGAGGGCATCAAGGCTGGCTATGGCATCGAGGCTGGCTATGGCATCAAGGCTGGCGAGGGCATCAAGGCTGGCTATGGCATCAAGGCTGGCTGGGGCATCGAGGCTGGCTGGGGCATCAAGGCTGGCAGTGGCATCAAGGCTGGCTGGGGCATCAAGGC
>Ga0228535_1002163_pt1 | contig 20896 bp, 20 predicted proteins | sample SJ1metagenome_FD_168457 | JGI IMG/M metagenome (GOLD analysis project Ga0228535, IMG submission 168457) | Enriched culture of PCE-dechlorinating microbial communities from Ithaca, New York, USA - SJ1 | ecosystem: Engineered > Modeled > Simulated communities (microbial... > Unclassified | place... | reverse complement strand
AAAGCCATAGTTAAGTAGAATTTGCGCTATACGGGCACTGGATTCCTTGCTGAGCAGATGTAATAGGTATTAGTTCAATCGGCTTGACTCAATTCATTCAACCAAATTTAGAATATGCTCCAAGGGATCGAGATTTCTCCGGTGATTTGAACCTACATAAATGTATATACCTAAGTTGGTATCCATCCGGATGGAGCTCTTGCGCGAGGCACCGCCCCAGATCCAGATATCCCAAAGGATGTAGCTGGCGCGAATTGGTATGAAGTGCCTGGTATTTGGTGGAACACAGTTGAAAGATTATCATGGACGATGGTGGGTAAGCCGGCAGCCTATGGGTGCAAGTTTCGGCCTGCGTCGCTCTTGGCGCATTAATCATGATCCATTTTTAGAAATTTTTTAGAGCTGTTCTGTTTTGGTATTTCACAAATGGATGTAAAGATACAAAAATTTCTTCATCAAGGTATTTATCTAGACTAAAGACTGTCAAGGTAGGGAGCCTGGCATGCAAGCTCCCCACCTTGATCATAATTGTTTTGTAACCCGCCTGCCCAGTTTAGGCTTAAGTTTGCAGGTACTATGGAGCCGGAGTTGATCAGAACGATCCTATCTTGTATTCATCCGTAAATATACACTACCCGTATATGCTCTCTTTAGAAACAATGCAATTTTTATCAAGCGCAATCAATCCTGACGTAACAACCTGGAAGAATTACCGAGGATACCCAAATCGGGTAACGACTGAGCAGCAGCCGCCAGAATAGGGGGTAGGAATCCAAAAGCTGCCAGTGTCAAACCTATGATGTTGTAGACCATCGTAAATCCCAGGTTCATTTTTACCACCCGCATTGTTCGTTGAGCAATCTGAAAGGCACGGGGAAGTAGGGTCCAGTCCTCACGCATCAAAGCAATATGCGCCGCTTCAATCGCCACATCCGTTCCGTTAGCTCCCATCGCAATCCCTACATTGGCCTGCGCAAGAGCCGGCGCGTCATTTACCCCATAACCCACCATGACGACGATATGTTTCTGCTCCTGGTATTCTTTTACGATGCGAATTTTGTCTTCCGGGAGCAAGTTAGCCCGATAATCAATCCCCAATTGACCAGCAATGGCTGCGGCTGTGCGCTCATTGTCACCGGTCAATAACTCGATTTTTCGAACGCCCAAACGCTTCAACTCCGCGAGAGCTGCAGGCGTTTCGGGGCGCAACGTATCGGAGGTAGTTAGAATTCCAGCCAATTCCTGATTGGTGCGAACAAACAGGAGGGTTTTGCCTTGTTTTTCCAACTCAATCGTAACCTCTGGGAGGGGATTATCCTCCATTATGCGCCAGCTACCCACTTCTACTACTGTTTCACCTATGCGGGCTTGAACCCCTTTCCCAGGATCCGCGACGAAATCCTGTGACTCCAGGAAGGTTATATTTTGATCTCGCGCAGCCTGGCGTATGGCCTCAGCGAGTGGATGTTCTGAATACCGTTCTGCGGAAGCGGCTAAGGTCAGCAACCTCTCTTCGCTCATCCCATTCAAACGAACGACATCGACTAAGCGCGGTTTCCCGGTTGTCAGTGTGCCGGTCTTGTCGATTAAAACGGTATCAGCTTTAGCCAAGAGTTCCAGATAACGGCCACCTTTTATCAGTAAACCATGTTTCGCACCAGCGCCGATCGAAGCCAGCATTGCGATCGGTGTAGCCAGGGCAAAGGAACAGGAACAAGCTACCAGCAGCACTGCTGCAGTTGATAGAGGGTTTTTACTAACCAAGTAGGTAATCACGGCTATGACTGCTACGACCGGCAAATAATACCCGGAAACCTTGTCGCCAATCCGCTGGACTTCAGCGCGGTTCGCTTCGGCTTCTTCGACCATACGAACAATCCTTCCAAACGTCGTATCGGGTCCAACGAGTGTCGTTTTCACCCGCAGGCTACCCATTTGGGCTATCGTCGCAGCGAAGATTTTTGCTCCCTGGCTAACCTCTACCGGCATCGATTCACCTGTAATGGCAGCTTGATTAACGGTCGCCTGGCCATCCAATACCACACCATCCACAGGAATCTTTTCCCCGGGTCGGACAATCACCACGGCCCCCGGCTGCACTTCGCTGATCGATACTTCCACTTCCTGCCCGTCGCGTTCGAGCCGGGCGGTTTGCGGGGCTATCGCGGTCAAATCGCGCACCGCCTGGCGGGCGCGGGCGGTGGTGAACTTCTCCGCGTAATCCCCGACCCGCATAAAAAATACGACCACGACCGCAGTAGCCCATTCCCCGACGACCAGTGCGGCGATTACACCAACCGTCATCTAGGTATGCGAAATGATCTGCCGGCGCAAGGTGGCCTGAACGACATTTTTGAATACCGGGTAGCCAAATAGAAGAACCAGGGCAAGACCAACCGGCCAGGGAACCAACTCGGTGATCTTTGCGAACCAACCCAACCATTCGCCAAAAACCACCACGAACAAGACAACCCCGAAAACGATCCCGAACACGGTCAGTACCGGCCGGGTGAAATCCTGGAGGGTGGGAGAGGCAGGAGCCTGGTTAGGGACCTCTTCAGGAACTGAGTACCCGGCTCCGGCAACCGCCTGGCGGATCATGGGAAGATCCACCAGGGTTGGATCAAACTGAATGGTAGCCTTCTCGGCCGCCAAAAGCACACTGACCGACTTCACACCGGGCAGTTCCTGGATGGCGTGGTGGACATGCTGGGTGCATTCGGTGCAATCCATCCCCTTGACGGGAACTTCCATCGTCCTCAAATTAGCCATTGATCTGCTCCTACCAATAATTTTCTAATTCTCCCTACCAACCCGTAGGTCTATTCAAAATGCGCCATTATCTGCTTAAAATCACGAGCGTGCCGTTGCAGTGCACCAGCATAAAAATACCTCAACCCCTAATTTTGACTTTTCAACGCAGCCAGAGCAGCTTGCAGCCTGGATTTCGCTTCCTGGGGGAGTCCTGCCAAAGCCTTCTTCGTCTCCGGTTCTACGACGCTGAACATGACCTCGGGATCCAAAATACTGACTTCTACCCTATCTCCTTCTTGCGTAAGAACGACATTGCAAGGGAGAAGTAAGCCAATCGATTCATCCGTAGAAAGCGCTTTGTAGGCCAGGCGTGGATTGCAGGCTCCTAATATCAAGTAAGGTTTAAAGTCCACATCAATTTTTTGCTTCAAAGTTTTTTGAATATCGATCTCGGTGAGAACCCCAAAGCCTTGGGCTTTGAGGGCTTCCACAACACGGGCCTTCACCTCTTCCATAGAGCCTGTGAGTGCGATTCGCATTCCATATTGGGTCATATGACACCTCCATGATTTCGTGGGATTCGGACGAACGAGAAACCTAGGTTGGTTGCATTCGCTGATTGCAATGCCGATTATAGCGATAAACCCGCCTTTTGGAATTTGTATTCAATTCTGCGCGCCATGTCATTCATATAACTTTCAACTCGCGGGAAGGCGAACCACACTATGGCAATACCCAATATCACCCCTGACATTATTCGCATCCAGGAGTTGAACGAACCGAATGTATCACCTACATAAAAGGAGCTTGTGAATGTGTGATGGGTTAAGGTAGCAAGCCAGGCATTGTTGTCGCGGAAGCCACTGCCTATTCCGAATAGATCGCTGATCAAGTGAGTGCCTCCATCCAGTGCCATCGGCATGGCCGCTATGATAAGGGCCGATATGCGAGGGGCAGACAGTCTTCCACGGATGTAGCGAAAAATCAATGCACCCAACCAAATGCTCCCATACCACCAGGTGGTCCGTTCGCACCAGGCTACTTTCCAGCCCATCTCTTGATTTCCCAGGAACTGACGCAGGATCAATGGGTTGTTGGTCGGTTGCCACGCCGCCTGAACTTCATTTAGTGAGTACGTCATCTTTGATCCAAATAGAAAGTAGGATCTTTCCGGAAGTTGATGGCATTCAAGGGAATAAAGGGAGTAAAGCGCACGACCAAACGAGTCCCAGCCCAATTTCATGAAAATAGGCGCAAGCCAGGGTAGTCCAATAATCAATCCAAATAACAGGTTAAACGTCAGTAGCCAGTGACGACTTAGCCAATGAACCATACGATTGGATTTTGCTGCCCAGGATTTCTCACGATTCCCTGTTTCTGATGCGTACGTGACCATATTTTAAGATCCTTATAAAAGTAACATCCACAAGCCACTGCCGATAACAATAAAATCTATGATTTCGTGTCCCAGCACGATATTGGTGTATGTTGAATACCCATCACTTCTTTTAGTCGTTCATTAAAAGTCGACGCGAAAATCGTACTTACCGTTATTAAGGTATTCGAGATGATCTGGCATTGTAATGTAGCAGGGAAAACATTCTTGACATAGGATGCCCAACTAAAATCACCAAAACCAGCCTGGTTTCATTGACATTACCATTTTCATTAAAATCACTCCTTTGGCAAATTTACCATTAGTTCATCACTGCAATCGTAACGGGTGCATTCATACACTCCCCGAGCGACATCGGCCAGTAGGCTGCTGGTCAGGTTTAGGATTTCATTGACGCGCGGGTCGCTCAACTGATAAATCACATACGTGCCTTGCTGCTGGGTACTGACCAGACCACAATCGCGCAGACAGCTCAGGTGTCCGGAGACGTTCGGTTGGCTTAATGCCGTTTCCTGGACGATTTCATTGACTTTCTTGGGGCCATTTAGCAGAACTTCCAGAATGGAGAGGCGGGAGGGATCTCCAAATCCGCGATATAATTTTGCCTTGGCAGATAAGGCGGTCTTTGCAGTAACAGCAAACATGTGTTCCTCATAAATATTGTATAAGCATATGGTTATGCGATTATAAAACCTTGGAGCATTCTGTCAAGTCTAATAAAAAAATGGAGTGCCTTTCTTGATGAAAGGCACTCCTTACCAGGGGAGGAAAAATAGCGTTCATTCGGGCAAGTGTTGAATCTCTTCAAGTCACTGATAAGAACGACTGCACCAGGAGATCGGAAAGGATTAGGTCTCTAGTCATCGATATACAGAGAAAGATCGTCTCCGGTGAATACTGTCATAAAATGACCGATATCGGTAACTGTGCTTTCTTCGGTCCACTAGATTTTTAATCATCAAGTTTGACTGTTTCCTTATACACCAACCTGGTATGCGATAGCGACCGTACCCGGCCCGACGTGTGAACCGACCACCGGGCTGATCTCTGACAGAATGCATTCGATTGGTGAAAATCGCGCCTGCGCGATTCCAATTAATTCTTCGGCAGTTACATTCGCCAGGGCGTGGAAAACCGAAATGCGCACAGGGGCGCGTCCTCCAATTCCATCTTCTACCAACTGGAGCATCCTATCGATCGCTTTTTTTCGTGTTCTGATGCTATCGACAAGTTCGATTTTGCCGTCTCGGATCTCTAGAATAGGTTTTATATTCAAGGCTGCGCCCAACAGCCGTTTTGCGCTGTTGATTCTCCCGCCGGCAGCAAGATACTTGAGTGTATCGACTGTGAAGTAAACGCCAATTTGACTGTATGCTTTCTGTGCAACTTGCCTACATTCCGTTAGATTCGCCCCTGCCGCTGCCGCGCGTGCCGCCGCCAGCACCTGAAAACTCAAAGCCATGGATACCAGTTTCGTGTCCAGCAAAACTACACGGTCAGCAGGAAAATTGTTTACCACGGAGGCGGCTGATTGGTAGGAACCGGAGATGCCGCTGGAGATTGGCAGCAGTAGCACATCGTAATCTACAACCAAAAGTTCTTTGATGATGTTTTCAAAATCGCCCGGTGGGATCTGGCTCGTGCTCGGCAGGGTAGAGGATGTCGACAGGCGGTTATAGAATTCGGTTGCCTGGATTTCAACGCCATCCCGATAAGTCTGCCCATCCCAGTTCAACGTGAGCGGGATGACGCGGATCGGGTGAGTGGCGACCAAATCGGGAGGCAGATAAGCACTACTATCAGTGACAATCATGACAGGATTCATTTTTTAAGTCCTTTCGATAAAGAATACGAAAAAGGGCATTCCAGTTGCCAATCGATCCCGGTGATTATTCCGAATTGGCTGCAAGGGTCGCTTTCATTTGTACAGGTAGGTCCGGCTCATCGGCAGGTTGACCCTGCCATTGACCGGTTTTGCCAACAGGGACTGGTTGATGTTTGTCTGGCCAGACTCAAAACCTAGCGCGCAGAAACTCATATACAACCGCCATGTCCGATACACTGACTCGCCTACCAGTTGTACCGCCTCCTCTCGCTGGTCTTCCAACCGCCGCACCCAATGACGCAAAGTAAGGCCATAATGCTCGCGTAAGTTTTCTACATCGCGTACTTCAAAACCTGCTGTCTCGGCGATGAAATTCGCCTCGCTGACCGGGACCAGCTCGCCGTCTGGAAAAATATACCGCTGGGAGAAGGAACCTGCACCGAATACTTTCCGTTCAAAGAAACTCGGTCCATTCGAAGCAGTCTTTCCATGTCCGTTGAATCCGTTAAGCAACGCCAGGTCGGCCGGTTGACCCCGGCGCGAGATGCCGTGATTGAGAAACAGACCGCCAGGCTTGAGTAAGCGGTACGTTTGTGAAAAGTATTCAGGTAAGTGATGTCGACCAACGTGTTCGAACATGCCCACGCTGACGATCTTGTCGACCGATTCTTGCTCTAAATCACGATAATCACGCATCTCGACCCGTACCTGGCCGCCTAACCCCAGGCGAGCAGATTGTTCAGCCCCATACTCAGCCTGTCGTTCGCTGAGTGTAACGCCCAGTACGGTGATGCCATATCGCTTGGCAGCCGCCATCGCCAGCCCACCCCAACCACAGCCAATATCCAGCAAACTCTCGCCGGGTTTTAAGTGCAGTTTGCGACAGATATACTCGATCTTTTTGTCCTGGGCTGTATCGAGATCTTCCGTGCCGGTCGGAAAATAGCCGCAGGAGTACTGCTTTTGGCGGTCCAACCATAAAGCGTAGAAATCGTTGCCTACATCGTAATGAAAGCTAACAGCCTCACGATCTCGTTTGGGAGAGTGAAGCTCACCTTTCAAATCAAACGGTCTCCGCGTGGTTGAACGCTCTATGCCGGTTTTGGGCAGGCTTTGAACCTCTTTGATCAGGGCCGCCACATCCGTTGGGCTGAAGATCCGGCTACTCAAGGTATCGATCAGTCCAAAGGCGGCATATAAGTCACCTTCGATATCAAAATCGTTGTAAATATAAGCTTCCCCCAAAGATAGTTCTAACGGTGGAGAAAACATCCGGTGCAGCGCTCCAGGGTGTTTTAAAATCAGGGTAAAAGCGGAGTCTGATTCCCCTGGTAGCTCTTCCTGGTTCCACAAGCGGATGGTGAAGTTACGTGGTGATGGGAAAATACGCTCCAATAACTCTTTAGACCGTTCAACCGCCGGATCTATTGTTGTAATCGTAGCATGTGACATTTTGTCTCCATTGACAGCCATTGCGATATGAATGATCTGGGTTCGCATTTCGAAACAGGATTGGATCCCAGGCCTTCCGTGCGGTTTGTAATTATCGGGGTCATAGATTTACGCCTTGATTCATCTGAATTTCAATCGGATGACGGTTTCCGTAGGTAGTGGTCCATTGTTCCACCCAACGGTTCGTGATTTCATATCCTATCCGAATTGAGTCTGGAACAGCGCTGAAGTCCGAAATCGAGGTCGGATCTGGTCCACGCAGGGGAATATGGTGGACTGGAATTCCCTTCTCTCTTGCGAGCGCAATTTCCAATGCGATATGCCGTTGCTCGGAGGCATTCACTAATTTATTGAGATATGCTTTCAGATTGGTTTCCCCTTTGGCAGCCTTACGCGGATCTGTCACATCCAGGGCAAGGATCTCCGTAGCGCCCTGTGAAACGGCTACTTCGACCGGCAAATTGCTGACAGTTCCACCGTCCATGAGCAATTTGCCGTCGCGCTCGTAAGGCGGGAAGAAAGGCGGCAGAGCGCAGGATGCCAATACACCTTCTAATACCGATTGGCCAGGGTTTTGTCCGTACAAAACCAGTTGCCCCGTGTATAAGTCGGTGGCCACCAGATAGAGCTGGATCTCACGCATATCTCTAAAACGCAAGTCTGGCCTGACGCCATGCGCCACGAGGAAGTTTTGCAATTTACCAAAATTCCGATAATCGGGTGTTTTTAGGATCGTCCGCAAGGTGAGCCAGGCGAAGTGTTTTGGCAAGAGGTCCATTTTTACAGATTCCATCCAGGTCTGAATTAATCGCTCAATGCTGGATGAATTGATCCCGTGAACAGCTAGAAACGCGGCATTGACAGCCCCAATAGAGGTACCTACTAGAATTTCGGGATGGATATTGTTCTCGTATAAAGCCTTCAGTGCGCCCACTTGAAAAGCTCCCCTTGCGCCACCTCCACTGAGCACAAAAGCTAGCCGTCTTTCTTCCATAATTTTTACCATCCTTTCTGCCTTGTAACACTCTGTCCTTGCCTGGTCTGCAATTCTCACTTTTTTTCAAGCAGGGATGAGATATCAGGAAGGTCCCTGATTTGAATGTCGTCCGGATCTGATGGGCGGAGGTAATGTAACTGCCAGACTAAGTCTGATAAGGATTTGTACTCTTGATCGTAGCGGTCCATACCATCTGCATAATCGGGATCGAGGAGCGCTTCCCGGGCACTCTCGTCGGACGGTTCCGGTTCATATTCGGCAATCATCTTGCGCAGGTCCGCATGATGATCACGGATGGGGCACGGCATAAGCCAGTTGCCATCCTTCTGCTTATAGGATTTCTGCCAATTTCTTAGTGAAGCAAAGAACGGATCCCGCCATACTTCATTCAATGTCTTACCATCCCGGTATGCGTCGTTGATGTTGATCGGAGAATAAGGCATAAATACACAGGGACTGACTTTGCCGTCCCAATCGATATAGAAATAACCACCCCCGGTATCACTTCCGGCAGAGAGGCATCCATCGCAAACCGTGCCATGGTTCCAGAAATCGGCCAGGAAGTAGCTCTTTTCTCGGATCAACTTCCAGGATTGGTGCCACATCCAGAGGCGCTGCTGCGGTGTCGGCATCAGATCCAGCGAAACTGACCTGCCTATCGGCATGTAGTGGAAAATCCAACTGTAAATGACGCCTTGCTCTTTATAAAAATAGTCCATAAATTCATCAGATAGGATTTCTTCAGTGTTATCACAGGTGGCGGTAAGCGACATGCCATAGGGCACGCCGGCCTTCCGCAACCGATCCATCCCAGCTAAAACCTTATCAAACACACCTTTGCCGCGGCGGGCATCTGTTCGTTCACGCCATCCTTCCAGCGAAAAAGCGGGTGTCAGGTTACCAATCCGGGCCAGGCGTTCGGTTACTTTTTCGTTGACCAGGGTACCATTGGTATACATCATGAAAAGGCAATCATTGTGTTTTTCAGCCATATCCAATAAGTCCTTGCCTTCAGAGCGGTAGGCCATAGGTTCGCCACCGCTGATGACAAAGAAACGAACCCCCCATAATGTTTTTGCTTCGGTAATAATCCGATCAAAGACATCCCAGCTCAACTTTTCATCGGTCATGATGCCTGCATTTGCGTAACAACCCGTGCATTGCAAATTGCAGGCTTTTCCCGGACTGATGACCAAAAAGGTTGGCGCATTGTTTCCGGTATCCGTGCGGAACCGATCTGCAGCGCGCATATTTTCGCCTTGTTTCAGGAACAAATCCTTGGCAAGGATATTGAATAACGTATGGATCACTTTGTCGGAAAAGTATCGGCCCTCTAAAGCCCGGTCCAGTGTGTCGATGATGGATAACCCGAACGCGGCTTTGTCGTCATCAACTCCAGGTATATTATTACTATCTTCCCGTTTCTTTTTAAGGTCTTCAAACAATTGTCGCTTCAATCGCTTGACGACCATTTTCCGCAAAGGCCTGTTCTGAATCAATTGTGGTCCGGACTGCGCCAGCAAATTGGCGATGGGCCCGAAGGTTGCATTTAAGGCTTGTGTCGAATCATTCATCGCTCTCTCCTCTGTGTACTTCTTGATGTCTTTTCAGCTGGGCCCGGTCTACTCAAGCGGCTGGTCTCTTTCGAAACCGGGCCCTTATTTTCTTGTTCTTCCAGTTGCCGAGCTAGTAAGCCATAGCCCGTAAACGCGGATTGTTCGCGAAATTCCTTTATCGGGACAACTTCGACATCCACTATGGCTTTCAGGGGGAATGAGCTAGTGGGCAACTGCGGATTGAGGCGACTTTGCTCCAAACCATCTGATCCCGGTCCAGACTGCGATCACGGCGCCGACAACCAACGAGGTCCACAGCGCACCTGGGGTAGAGCTGAAGCCCAAGATGAACGGCGAAATGAACACCCAGACGCCCAGGATAAAGGCCGCCTTATACCACTTGGCGATACCGGTGACCAACAGAGCAACGCCCAAAATCAAGCTGTTCCACAATGCGGCGCCAACGCCGCTAAAACCAAATACAAAAGGTGCGATGCCGAGGATGACGCTGAGAATGACGATGGTCCAATACATGGTTGTCTCCTTTTTCAAAATCAAATAATTTGGATTACGATGGAAGGCGGAGCATCCACAAATACTTTTGGCAAATCCAAAAAACTAAAGCTCGTTGTAATGCACCAGATCGACCCTCGGTATTTGAGCGAGCTGTTTGACGAGCCACTGCCGCCTGCGGCAGTCTATGGTGACCAGCACCCGCCTTCCCGGATCACGCGTGAGCGTTTCCAGAATGTTTTTCAAAATTGTGTCGTTCGCCTCCTGCCAAATTTTTTTGGCTGTTTTTCCAAAAAGGTTCAATTCCACGGCGCAGGTGAGATTGCAGCACAGCGTGTAAGCGTCCGAGTTTATCGCGGCCGGTTGGTTAACGACCGCCCAAGAAATTCGCTGCAAGCCATTCAGGACGCGGATCAGCCGTGCCTTGATGAAACGATCCGCCTCGGTTGCCCCAAATTCCATGGATGCCACGCCGCCCACCGGGATGACGACCATGTCCGTGCGCCGGCATAACGGAACAATCGTTTCACGAATGGCGCGAGGGGCAGCTGCCAGATTGCCCGACAGCCAATCCACCCACTGGATTTCCGCACAGATCAGATCCGGCTGGATTGCCAAAATCAACTTGCGCAGAAGTTTCAGGTCGTATTGGACCTCATCGCTATGCAGGTCAGCTAAAATGCCCAATACTGCGACCCGGCTGGTGAATTGATCGTTTGGCTGAGTGGTAATCACAATCTCAGGATAGCCGCATCGAGATCTTTATAAAAGCGTAGGGCTGCTGAACTTCATCCCAGCAAAACTACGCATAAAAAATCCTACGGATACAGGATATCAGTAGGATTACGGATAAGGCGGAGAAACAATTAGGATCAGGGAAATTTATTCAGGCTTATGTTGCACGGCAAACAAGGCTGCCTCGATCCGGCTGTGAACGTGGAGCTTTTCATAGACGTGGGCCAGGTGAGATTGCACCGTACGGACGCTGATAAACAGCTGCTGGGCAATCTCGCGATCGGTCAAACCACGAGAAAGGGCGGACAAGATGGCACTCTCTCGCTGCGTCAGATCATCCGGGTTGGACACAGCCGATTTACCGCCGGGTTCGGCTTCTAACTGTTGAAGAATCGCAGGCAACAAAGAGGGGTGAAGGGTCAGTTCTCCACGATTGACCGTGTAGAGAACCCGGACCAGCTCATCTATGTCAATCCCCATTGGTAAATAGCCGTTCGCGCCTGCCGCGAGAGCCATTTGTACACGTGCATTTTCCACGTGGGGAGAAACCACCAGGATTGGGATATGAGGATGATACGCCTTAATTTTCTTGACGGTATCCGCGCAGGAACAATCTTCTCCGCCCCAACCGTCCGCGACAATCACCACGTCGGGTTGCAGCGTGTCAATGCCAGCTACACCAGCTTCATCATCGGCGGCATCTCCAACAACCTTAATATCTTCATCCTGCTGGGTAAGAAGGATCAATCCTTCTCGCGCCAATAGCTGAGAGCAGATGATAAAAAGTTGGATCTTTCGCTTCAGTGGTTTATTCATGCAAGCGTCCCAGTCATATCTATCAAGGCAATAAGGGCAGCATAGAAGGCAGTCTCTCACGCAAACGGGCAATCGACATCGCTTTTTGAACAGCAGCTATAGCAGCAGGTGTAACCCTGGTTTGAAGCACGATCTCTTTCTCGGGCAGGCTGTGGTCAAGCCCCCAAAGAATCGAGTCCAGTTGTTCATAGGTCAGCCCGATCGCGCTTTCGTTCGGTAACCCGGCAGCCAAATCGCCAGAAGAGGGCTTATTGACGATCTTTTCAGGCACACCCAGGTATTTTGCCAGTTCTCGGATCTGCGTCTTGTATAAATGGCGAAGTATCTGAACATCACTTGCACCATCCCCATATGGATCATAGAAGCCGACGCTCCACTCCGACTGGTCGGTGGTGCCAACCATCAAACAATTGTTTAGCATGGCGTGGAAATACAACGTAACCATGCGCTGGCGCACTTTTGTGATCGCAAATGCATGGATGCGTCCTAATGGTCTCCAGAGCAGCCGGCGAACCAGGCGTAGCCAGAGATTAGCCTTGATATTGTAGAGCATCGCCATTCCTTCGCTAAAAGCAGAAGGGGCGGATGATAAATGGTTAATCCAGCGAATACCGCTTTCAATCATGGGGCGATTGCCAGCTTGTTCCCCAGAAACCAGGTTATACACGCCAATCGTCGCCAATAGAGGTGAAATATCGATATGGATCGGCTGCAGATCGAGCATTTGAGCTACCAGCCTGGCGTCTGCCATATTTTGCATGTTGGTATCTCGCTCAGGGAGCAGTAAAGTCAACAAACGTGATCGTCCCAGGGCGCGTACGCACAGAATTGCGCAGGTCGACGAATCCAGGCCGCCGCTTAATCCCAGGACAACACCTCGTTTGCCCAAACGATTAACTTCATTGCGAATGAACTGCTCAATTTCATTCGCAGCCCGGGAAACGTCAAAGTGTAGCCCCTCCTTAATGCTGAGCATCTCTCCTCCCATGAAATCCCTTTCTCCCTCCGGCGGGTGGCCAACCCCCTGCCGGAGGGAGACTATCGTAAGAAATTACGATCGCAGCATACGCAGCCCACTACCGATGACCACAAACTCACTGATCTCGTGCGCCAGTACGGCGATCGGCAAGGTGAACCAGCCACCCACTGCACCGATGATCAATACACTGATGACAATCGCAGAAAGGGCCAGGTTCTGATTGACCACGGATTGATTGCGCTTTGCCAGGCGCAATCCATAGGCCAGTTTCTCCAGATCGTCGGCCATCAAGGCCACATCAGCGGTTTCCAGGGCTACATCCGTTCCTGCTGCGCCCATGGCGATACCCACGGTTGCTTCAGCCAGCGCGGGGGCGTCGTTGACCCCGTCCCCGACCATTGCCACGTGCCCATAACGGGAGGTCAGCTCACGGACTTTGACCGCCTTATCCTCAGGTTTTAAGTCCGCATACACTTCATCGATCCCCAATTCCTGAGCGATTGCCTGGGCGGTACGCTCATTGTCGCCGGTCAGCATCACCACTTTGTCAATTCCGGCGGCGTGCATGGCATCGATGGCCTTTTGGGCATTGGGTCGAATATTGTCACGGATAGCGATCATCCCCCAAGGGGTCTGTTCATCGCCTAACAGCACCACAGTCTTCCCTTCGCTCTGCAGGTGATTGATATCCTCCCAGGCGCTATCCAGGGAAACCCCCAGTTTGGAGTGGAACAGGTCCGGGCTGCCCACGTAAATCGTGCGCCCATCCAGACGGGCTGTTGCGCCCGCCCCGGTCAATGAACGGAAATCAGCCAACTCGGCTGGTTGGACTCCCTGAGCCTCCACATGGCGGACAATGGCTTGCGCCAGGGGGTGACCACTGCGCCGCTCAATGCCGGCCGCAACCGCTAAGAACTCTTGCTGAGAATTTGTTAGCCGGTTTGGGGCCTGGTGGAAGAGAACAACGTCGGTCACTTCCGGTTCGCCGCGGGTCAGGGTGCCAGTCTTATCCATTGCTACGACTTTCACCTTGGCCAGTTCTTCTACATAAACTCCACCTTTGATCAGGACACCATTACGCGCGCCGGTACCCAGCGAAGCCACCAACGTGATCGGGATGGAAATGACCAGGGCGCAGGGTGCGGCGGCAACAATGAAGACGGTTGCGCGGGTGATCCACATTACCCAGGCTGCGCCGAAAAACAGCGGCGGTAAGATGGCAATGAGAATGCCGATCAGCAAAACAATGGGGCTGTAGCGGGCGCCGAAGCGCTCGATGAAGCGCTGGCTTTTGCCCTTCTTTTCCTGGGCTTCCTCGACCATGGTGATAATACGGGCGATGGTGTTATCGGCAAAGGTTTTGGTGGCGCGGATTTCCAGCGCGCCTTCGCCGTTGATGCTGCCGGCAAAGACCGGATTGCCCACTTGCTTTTCTACCGGAACGCTTTCACCCGTCACCGGGGCCTGATTGACGCTGGAGGATCCAACTAGCACTTCACCATCGGTAGCCATGGATTGGCCTGGCTTGACGATGAACACGTCCCCGACCACCAGCTCTTCGACCGGGATTTCCTGTTCGCGACCGTTCCGGCGAACCAACGCTACCTTGGGCGCCAGGTTCATCAAAGCCTTGATTGCGGCGCGCGTTTTCTCCTCGGTATAGCCTTCCGCAGCTTCGCTAATGGAGTAGAGGAAAACCAGCATGGCGCCTTCCAACGGCTCGCCCATCGCGGAAGCAACCACCGCGGCAACGCTCATCAATAATTCAATTCCGATCTGACGCTCGAAGATTAATTCTTCGATAGCCTCCCGGCCAAAGTAATATCCGCCGATCAAGATCGCGGCTATGAAAATAATCGTCGAGATAAGCTCCGGCGCACCGGCCAGACCGATGAGCCAACCGACCAGAAGCAAAACACCCGAAGCAAACGCGGTCAACACCTTGGGGTTCTTCCAGGGTTTGGGTTGTTCGGCCATTTCCATCCCTTTTTGGGGCGGGAAACCCAGTGTCTCCAGTTTTTGTTTCAAGGCACTTGGATTGGTTTGGTCGGGGTCGAAGGTCAATGCGACTTTGGCAGATTTCGGATAGACCTTCAAGCCTACCAGGCCAGAAAAGCCATCCAACCCGCGTTCGATGTTGGCTGCATCATGCTCGCAGTCCAGATTACTCACACGCACTTCAATTTTTGTCGATTCCATCGTTTCTCCTATCTTAGTTAATGATCTGGTTCCATTGACCAGACGAACAACAGCTTTTCCTACTTATTTCAGTCCCGGGCGTACATCCTGGGGAAGGTTATAACGGGTGCATTCGTACACCCCGCGGGCCACATCGGCCAACAAGGATTCGCCCAAAGCCAGCAGATCGCCCACCCGGTCGTCGCTGAGGCGATACAGGGCGAACTTACCCTGTTGTTCGGCGGCAACCAGGCCGCATTCGCGCAGGCAGCGCAGATGGTTCGAAGTGTTGGACTGGCTCATACAGGTGGCTGTCACAATTTCAGTCACAGTCATGGGACCGGTGCGGAGCGCCTGCAAGATGTTCAGGCGCGCCGGGTCGCCAAAGCCGCGGAACAGCTTGGCCTGCAATTGAACCCCTTCTGCGTTCGTGACCGTCAACATCTTCAATACCTCCTGAATAAGCATTTATATATCATAATGTAATAATATGATATCCCCAAAAAAAATTCCTGTCAAGGTGATTTTCCTCATAAGCCTGACTTGTCTTCTCGATTACGGATGCCAGGTGCTTTCCTGATGTAATGTTTGTCATCTTTTTAATGCTTCTAGGCTCCTCAGCTAAGTGGGATAACCTCACGGTACTTTCCACCGGGGGACTGTTCCGGCGGTTCTTCGGCGCGCACAAGCTTGACGTGTTCAAGCTTGTGTTCCCTGAGCAGTTGGGTAACATTGTTGTACAGCGTCTGCCACACCTGGTCTGGGTCAGCACCATCAAGAGGCCGCAATCGCACCCGCAGGTATGCCGGCGCCGTCTGCATGATTTGGAACTGCTCGATGCCTGGGATATGGTAGACCGAGGTGCCAAAGAGGAGCGGTGGAAGGGTAACCTGCCCGCCACGCTCGGTTGGGAAGGTGAGCATGTCGGCGGCTCGGCCTTGTACGCGAATCGCGGGTAAAGGGTTCCCGCATGGGCAGGGGTCTGGTCGTTCCAAAATGCTATCACCCAGGTCGTAACGCAGGAATGGTTGGACACGATTGGCAAGGTTACTGATGAGAACTGTGTGTGAAGTTTGACCGGGTGACACGGGCTGATAATTGGCGTCCACCGGCTCGACCACGACCCTGTCGGCGTTGATGTGCAGCCACTTTTGCTCGCAGCAATAGCTCATAAATGGACACTCGGAAGCTGCGTAAAGATTACCTACTTTCGTACTGAATGCCCCGGCAATGCGGTCATACTCATCCAGCGCGAGACCTTCCGCGGTGATTATTGTCAGAACAGGACTGATGCGTAGTCGACCCGCTTCCTGCTCCCCGGCAAGCAGTTTGGTCATGGTTCCGTAGCTCATCAGGACAGCCGGCTGAAACTTGTTGAGTTCAGCCACCAACTCGGGCAAGGGCATGTGCACCGAGGGGGACCTCATTGCTTTCCCAAGGTACGAACCGAAGCGGGTGATGCTGACCCCGGTGATGGTGGGGGTGCCGCTTGCAAGCAGCAGACCTATGCGTCCGCCATTTTTGACAATTCTGCTGATATCGCGAGCGCCAAGCCAGGCCCTTAACATACTCAAGAAGAGCGACCCAAACACGGAAAGACTGCGCTGGTCCACCAGAAAGATGCCGCGGGTGCCGGTGGTGCCGGAGGTGGTGATCACCAGGTACTGGCCCTGGAACTGCTTTCCGAACAGGTCAGGGTTTTCGACGAACGGGCGCACCTTTTCGATCGTTACATCGCGGTCGGTAACCCAGTCGTCGAAGCGCGCCATCAATTTCTTCTTGTCCGTGACCGGTAACATCGTCGGATCTTCAATGTGATCGGGCAGGCCTTTGTAAAGATCACGATAGTAGGGCGAGTTGGCGCGTGCGAAGGCCACCATCTCGGCAAGACGTTTGCGTTGGCGCTGCTGAATTGCTTTCAGCCCTTGTTTTCTGGCTCTGCGGATGTCGCGCCATACCCCAAAAAAGCTATCGTTCATGATTTCTCTTTTCAGCTTTTGATAAAGTTAGCCGTAAAGAAGTACCACAGACCGTGCAATTCTTTCAGTTGAAATCCCGCCGCCTCGGTTAACCGCCGCACCATTGCGCGAGATTGGTAGTGTGGGTCGGGAAAGATCTCGGTGATCGAAAGCACACCTCCTGGCTTGAGTGCAGTGTGGCTCTGCCGCAGTGCCGCCTCGCGATTTGGAATTTCACCCAGCGCGGTGCAGAGGAAGACCACGTCAAAACTTTCTGCCGGAACGTTGGGCTTTATCGCATCGCCCAGGATTGCCGTTAGGTTCGAGACACCCGCACGAGTTGCGTACGCTTTGAGCCGTTCGATCATCCCTGGCTGGATGTCTAATCCAACCGCCTCACCGCCGGGCAGCACGCGCTTTGCGGCAGGTATCAGTAATCGACCCGGCCCTGGGCCGATCTCCAATACACGTTGGCCTGGCCGAAGTCCAATGCGATCAAGGGTTGTCTGCGTACCAAGCAGCCTATCAGACCAGCGGCTGTCCAGCAAACTCGACAACCAGGTTGGGCAGGGTAATGAACGATTGCGACTTAACCAGCGCCAGATCAGGCCGATGCCAACCAGGATCAGCAAAGATTTGACAAGCACCTTCAGCGCTTTCATGCCGTCCGCTCCTTTTCATTAGATTTAACCTTCGGAATAATGAGTAAAAGTAAAAGGGCACCAACCACGATAAAACTATCCGCCAGGTTAAAAGTCGGCCAACGTGCCGTACCCAATCCAAAATCGAGAAAGTCCGTCACCCTTCCATCCACCATGCGGTCGGCGAAGTTCCCCACCGCGCCGCCGAGGATCAAACCTACCGGCCATACTGCGATGGTGGAAAGCTCGCCGGACCGAATCGCATAAACGAGCCATGCTGCCAGAACCGAGATGATGACGCCTGTGACGATCAGCGGGAATATCCCACCGTTCGCAAAAAGCCCGAATGCTACGCCTGTGTTGTAACCAAGGGTAAAACGGAAAAAATTACCGAGGATGAGTATGGGTGAAGATATTGCCTGTTCAGCCCAAGCCTTGGTCAATCCATCCAGGAGGAGGGCGATCATAAAGGGAATGAAGATCTGAAGTAGTTTTTTCATTTTATTTCTGTTCCAAACGTACATCTTGCGGAAGGTTGTAGCGGGTACATTCATACACACCCCGGGCGACATCGGCCAACAAGGATTCGCCGATTGCTAACAGGTCTCCAACGCGGTCATCACTCAGGCGATACAGAGCGAACTTGCCCTGTTGTTCAGCGGCAACAAGACCGCATTCGCGCAGGCAGCGCAGATGATTGGATGTATTGGACTGGCTCATACAGGTAGCAGCCACAATTTCGGTCACCGTCATGGGGCCGTTGCGCAGCGCTTGCAAAATATTCAAGCGCGCCGGGTCGCCAAAGCCGCGGAACAGCTTGGCTTGTAATTGAACTCCTTCGGCGTTCATAACATTCAGCATTTCAAACTCCTAGAGCACTATATTTACACATCATGATACGTTGATATATTATTCGATGCAGATATATTTGTCAAGTGAAATTGAAATTATCCTTGTTACAGGATTTATCTATTAATTTCTGTCTTGATTGTTTCTGTACTTGACATTAAGTTGTTTTTGTCATAAAATAAGGAATAGTTGAGCAATCATTCAACAAAGGTTAAATTAATGGATAATTGTGATGTATCAAGATTGGATGAACAAACAGCAGTAAGAGTCGCCAGCCTATTTGAGTCTTTGAGCGACCCTACTCGTGTTCGGATCATTTCAACCCTGGTTGCTGGTGAGGTCAATGTAGGGGATCTCGTTCAAGTAATGGGGTTGAGCAAATCCGCTATATCACACCAACTCAGAGGCTTGCTTGACAAACGTGTAATCCGCACTAGAAAAATAGGCCGACGTGTATTTGTTGCTTTAGATGATGAACATATCAGCGAGCTGTTCAAACGTGGTCTGGACCACGTCTGCCATGAATAATAAACGAATTTCTCATAATCACATTATTATCCTTCTATTAATAATGATTACGTTTAGCGTTGGTGTTCATTTTCTTCACGATTTACAACCTGGGCATTCAGACATCTTGGGAATAAGTTCAGGTTCGTGCAATGGGGCCATTCATTTTGGATTATTTTCAGGTGAATTTCCTGTAATGTTTCTCGTTGTATTACTGGTGAAGATTGAACCCACTTACTGGCGATTTCCCCGAACGAGCCAACTTTCAGTCGTAGTACCTCCTCCCATTCGATAACAAAACTCTCAATCAAGTGATGACCAGCGCTTTATAGCGTGGCTGGTTTTTATTTTGCTTTCAATTTTCAATATGATTAATTTATAAAGGACATACCAATGATAGAAAAAACGGTGGAAATCTCACTGCCTTTGTTGTTGCCAGAAAATCAAGATGCTTGCGACCATTGTGAAGAGCGATTGCAGACCCGCTTGCAAGCCCAAAGAGGTATTCTCCAAACGCACTTGCATTTGGATCATGATCCAATGGAATTATGCATTCATTATGATCCAAACTTGATTTCATTGGCCGCGGTCAAACGTATCGCTGAGGAGGCTGGATCGGAATTACGCAATCGTTATCACCACGAACAGATTCCCTTTAATGGACTAGATAGCGCTGATTCAGCTACCATGATCGCCAAAGAGCTCGAAGGTATGGATGGGATGCTCCATGCCAGTGTAAGTTATGCTGCAGGGTTGGCAATTGTCGCTTACGATACAAAAGTTGTTTCCATGGACCAGATCCAACGCACCATGCGTCGGTTTGGAGCACGTCTTTTAACGCAACCAGAGGTAATAGAAGAAAAGGAAGCACATGATCATGATCATGAGCACGACCACGGTACTGCACCTTCCTTCCTCCCACATTGGCTTCAGGAGCGCTGGACAATATTTCTGATTGCCGCTGGTGGGGTATTTCTCCTTTTAGGTTGGGCGGGGGAGCAATTCTTTGGCTTGCCAACAAGCGCCGCATTGATTTTGTTTATTATTTCTTATGCTGCCAGCGGTTATGATATCTCGCATCATGCCATCCCGGCGCTACTTCGGGGTAAGTTTGATACAGATGTCTTAATGCTGGCGGCAGCATTAGGGGCAGCTTTCTTGGGTGCCTGGGCTGAAGGCGCTTTTTTGCTCTTTTTATTTGGGTTGGGGCATGCCGGCGAGCATTATGCTTTAGGTCGGGCACGTAATGCTATCAACGCGTTGGGTGAACTGATGCCCAAGACAGCGCGTGTCCGGCGCGGAGACCAAATTATGGAAGAACCAGTTGACCAACTTATCATTGGTGATATGGTTGTTATCCGACCTGGCGACCGTATTCCGGTGGACGGGGTAATTGCTCTGGGTGTGAGTGCCATCGATCAGAGCCCCATCACTGGAGAATCCGTCCCTGTACAGAAAAGCGTTGGTGATGAAGTTTTTACCGGAACAATTAACCAGGAAGCTGCGCTGGAAGTAAAAGTCACTCAGCTTGCGAAAGATAATACTTTAAGCCGAGTCATGAAAATGGTATCAGAGGCGCAAGGTCAGCAAAGCCCAACACAGCAGTTCACTGATCGATTTACTGCCCGTTTTGTTCCAATTGTATTGGTTTTGGTTGTACTCGTTGCAGTTATTCCACCTATTGTGGGTTGGATGCCATTCTCCGAAAGTTTTTATCGAGCCATGCTGCTTCTGGTCGCG
>Ga0228535_1002162_pt1 | contig 20929 bp, 18 predicted proteins | sample SJ1metagenome_FD_168457 | JGI IMG/M metagenome (GOLD analysis project Ga0228535, IMG submission 168457) | Enriched culture of PCE-dechlorinating microbial communities from Ithaca, New York, USA - SJ1 | ecosystem: Engineered > Modeled > Simulated communities (microbial... > Unclassified | place... | reverse complement strand
AGAAAATCGAATCCCTGCTTTATAGAGAAGGGAATCCAATACTCGCGCCGCAGGTTCCTGTTATAGCAACGCTATTCTTTTCTCTCGTCGAAAGCAGTATTTCGCATTCTCTTTTTATCGACAAAGGATTTATACAGAACAACATTGCATCCCTGCTGAACTTGGAAAGCTTCGTATAACGAACTGTTAGAAAGAGGTGAAAAAATAGGTTAATTTTGATTTTAATTTGACAATACGTCAGCATAAAACCCGATAATAATGGAGGTGTCTATGGACGGCTTAAAGAAGGTATTTGCAAAAAGAGCAGTAAATCTCACACTGAGATATCTGGAAGGGGATCCGCAAGAGAACCTGTCGAAGGCAGTCAATGCTCTCATGCCGCTCGCAAAGCGCGATGGAATCAAGCACCAACTTGAGTCTGCAAAACAAATTATGGCGGAAAAAGACAATCCTTATCGGAATCTTATTCTGAGGGTGTTCCATGAAATTGCGCCGAATGTGCGACGGAGATTTGTAACGAATTTCGTTGTCAATGCGAGCATGATAGGGCCTGAGCGCGCGCAAATGCTCAAATACAAGCACGACTGCAATATACCGTGGGCGATTCTTATGGATCCGACGAGCGCATGTAACCTGCACTGCAAAGGCTGCTGGGCGGCAGAATACAACAAAACAGATTCAATGGATTATGCGCTGCTCGATCGCATCATTCGCGAGGGCAAAGAATTAGGTGTCTATTTCTATATCTATTCCGGAGGAGAGCCCACCATCCGCAAAAATGATCTCATCAAGCTTGCGCAGGTGCACGATGACTGCATGTTCCTTGCCTTCACGAATGGCACACTGGTTGACCAGGATTTTGCACTCGCTCTTGGCGAGGTGGGCAATTTTGCACTTGCATTCAGCATCGAAGGCTTTGAAGAAGCGACAGATTTCCGGCGCGGCGCCGGCACTTATACAAAGGTAATCGAAGCTATGCAATACATGAAGCAGATAGGAGCCCCATTCGGTTTCAGTGCTGTCTATCACGGCAAAAATACAGAACAGGTCGGCAATGAAGCATTTCTAGACTTTCTCATCGAACAAGGCTGCATGTTCGGATGGTTTTTCACGTACATTCCTTTAGGGAAAGATGCCGATACCGGATTGATTGCTTCTCCCTCTCAGAGAGAGTATATGTTCCACTGGGTAAGGGAAATGCGGGACAAGAAGCCGATATTCCTTCTCGACTTTTGGAATGATGGGCAGTATGTCGATGGATGTATCGCTGGCGGCAGGAGCTACCTGCATATCAACTCGGCAGGCGATGTTGAGCCCTGTGCATTTATTCACTATTCCAATGTCAATATAAGGAATGTATCCCTGCTCGAAGCTCTCAAGTCGCCACTCTTCAAGCAATATAAAGAGCTCCAGCCGTTCAATAAAAACCACTTGCGCCCCTGTCCCTTGCTGGACAATCCCGAAGCTCTTTCAGCTATGGTGAAGGCATCTGGGGCTCATTCAACTCAGCCGATCGATAAGGAAGATGTTGATGAACTAACAGCCAAATGCGAAAAGGCAGCCAAAGAATGGGCTCCTGTTGCAGACGAGCTGTGGGCTGAAGAATTACCGGAATATAGCAAAGCAAAAGCAAAAAGGGAAGAGGAAGAGCGGAAAACCCAGGAACAGATAATGAAACAGCTCAAGACAATGAGGCCACTTAAAACAAAAGAGGACAAAAAGAAAATTTTTAGCCTTCGCCTATAGTCAAATTGTTGATCAAGCAGAAGCGGTGCAAACTTGCAGATTGTGGCAGGTGTACATCAGATACCTGCACATTCTGATGCTCACTTTTTCCTTACTACATTCATCCGCCGGAACTCGATGAATCTCGGGTCATTCTCATGGGAGGAGCGCATCGAAACCATGCCTGTCAGCGATGTGGCGTCGATAAAGTAAAGCCTGCCATCTTCTTTTCTGGAAAAGAGGGCGACATGGGATATTTCGTTATTGTCGCCCATCATGATAAGGTCGCCTTCTTCCGGGCTGGCTATCAAGCTGGAATACTGCCGGAGGCCTTTTGCAGTGGTATCCTTGAACAGCAAAGAAGCGCCATAATCGCCGCACGCATATTCGTAGCACCTGATGACGAGTCCCGAACAGTCCACCGCGATTTTGCGGGGTAGGGGATCCTGACCGCCCCATTCATAGACTGCGCCTAATTCAGCATATTTTTGGGCGTACCGGATTGCCGCGGTTCTTATTTCGACGCTTGCAGGGACTATTTCATAGGAAATAAAAATGCTGCAAGAACTGGCGAAGAGGCACACAGCTATGCCCAACGCTGCCAGGCGCCAAGGCATCGATGCTTTTAGCTGCAAGGCTCGCTAGCACTTTCATAACTATATTTGGCACAATCAAATAATTGGGCACGCAGCTCCTCGGGTACAGCAAGCCCGCATCCTCTCCCTTCACAATTCTTTCAAAACCTGAACCACCACCTGCACGAGCCTTCTGCAATCTTCGGGCTTGGTGTGGTAGCCGCCGCGGTCAGTGCTCTGGCGAATGACGACGGTGCCGTAGTCAGCGTCGCCGTCGGGCTCGATTTCGTAACCGGGAATGCGGAGCGAGCGGGCTTTCTGCCAGCTTTGGCCTTTGCCGTGTGTGAGCACGACTGCGTAGAGGTAGGGCACGGGTCCGTTGGGTCCTTTGTTGATGGCCACCTGGAGCTGGGCGCCGACGAGGTCTTCGGGTTTGCGGCGGGGTTCGAGCATGAGGCGGGCATTTTCGGGGATGCGCAAGCCCTGGTCGTCGCGGTCGAGGCGGAGGTAGGGCGTGCAGAGAATGCCGTCGGGAAGGGGAACAGAACGGGCGGCCTGAATTGCCTGCATGACCATTTCGAATTCTTTGGGGACCCATATTTTGATTTTAAGGAAATTGAGCGCGGGCCAGAGCAGAATGAGAGCGTCCATGGCAAGAAGCCCGGGCAGGGTGAGCCCGGTGCCGAATATGAAGGTCAGAATAGCGAGCGCAACGGTAAAGGGAATGCCGAAACCCGGCCGATACCATAGCGGTATCTTTATCTCTCGCGCTGATTTGAATGCATCGGCGATTCTGTCCAGCTCGGCGTCTCCGACAGGCTGCCAGTCTTCCTCGCCTTTGTCCTTTGGCTTGTTGCTCCATGGTTGTGCGGATAAAAGAAATAGAGGTAAGAGGAGCAGCAGGGTGCCCAGGAGCATGCCTGCGCCGGGCCAGAAAACCTGCAGCAAAATGCCGCAGAGGCTTGCAGCGCCAAAGAGAATGAGGCGCGCTTCGGTGCTCAGCCCTCGAATTCGGTATTGTACCGTCACAGGATTCATAGGCTTCTCCTCAGGTTTTCTTGAAGCCGGAAGGCTCGGAATGGGTATATCGCCAGTAGAGCGGGCAGGCTCCCTGGCAGGCGACAAAGCTTTCGCAGGATGTGCATGGCGCGGGGGCAAAGCGCTTTTCTTTGTAAAAGCGCGCAGCCTCGGAGAACCACAGATCGCGGAAGCTCTGGCTGAAAAGGTTGCCAATGGGCTCGTCCCAGGACGAGCAGGGCAGGACTGAGCCATCGGGAGCGACCGACAGAAGGCCGTCAGCGGCGGCACAGCTCTTGTTGCCATGGCCTCGGGCTATCGGGTTGTAGTTGCAGAAGGGGGTAGGGCTGTACCAAAAGAAGGTCATTCCCAGTTTTTTGGCTTCTTTGGCGACTGCGTCGACATAGGGGCCAATTTCTTCGTAGGAAACGAAGAGCCGGTCGGCTTCCTCGCCGGGAATTGTGGGAATGAAAAGATTCATGGCAAAGCGGTGGATGCCTATGGAGGCGAGGTATGCGGGCATTTGATGAATGACTGCAAGGTTCGCCCTCGTGATGGTCGTGTTGGTCTGGGTGGGGATTTTCGCTTCCTGCAGGGCTTTGATGCCTGCGAGAGTTTCGGTAAAGGCGCCGAGGCGGCCCGCAAGGTTGTCGTGGATGTCGGCAGACGGGCCTTCGATGGAAACCTGGGCGCTTCCGAGCCCGGCTTCCTTGAGGGCGTGCGCTCGCGCCGCATCGATCAGGGTGCCGTTGGTGACTAGGTTCGTGATGAGCTTTTTCTGCTGAGCATAGGCGATGAGCTCCTCGAGGTCCGACCGAAGTGTGGGCTCGCCGCCAGTAAAAGAGAAGAAGGGGATTTGGGCTTCATCGGCGAAGATGTCGATGATGTGCTTGAAATTTAAATCAGGGGTCTGACCCCTTTTTTTAAATTTTTCTCCGCAGCCAGCATAGCAGAACCTGCAGGCATTGTTGCACCAATAGGTGAGTGCGATTTCGCCGAGCACCGGCAGGCGCGTGAAGGAAAACGAATAGGTTTCTGCGGATACTGTCCCGTTTACAGGCTCATCGCCGCGGTAGAGGGAGGCTAGGTCGCCAAAAAAGAGGGCGGTGTCGCGCTGGGCCTCGGCAGAGGGTAGTTTGAGCTTTGTCACCTTCCCGCCGCGCTTGAGATATGCGATGAGCGACGCGGCAGTCGCATTCACTTTATAGACGCGGTTTGGAGGAAGAATGAGGGCGCCATCGTCTTCCCGGCAGAAAATGTGCTCGCCCGCCTTGGACCAGAAGTCGTCAATCCAGGCGAGGTCGGTCCCAGTGCCCTCAGGGCTTCCTGGAATTGGGAAAGATGCTGAAGCTCGCCCAACCAGCCCAGACCGTCCAATACGCAGGCTCAATGCGGGCCTCCCGAAACGCAGGCGCTGTGACAGGCCGAGTGGCAGGCTGAATGACAGGCACTATGGCATGCTTGATGGCATGCGCTATGGCAGGCATTGTGACAGGCCGAATAGCAAGCGCCCGCTGTGCCGGACAGATTCTTTGGCGAAAAGCAGCCCGAAAAACAGGCTGAAGAAGCCATAAAAGAGGCATAGCTGCCGGAAAATTCCTTAGGCAGTCCAAGATTTGCGCAATAATAAGGATGCGAATAGACGTACATGAAGGGATACCAATATGAACGCCTTCGTCTCGCATCCGCTGCGGCTTCACTCTCAGCGCCAGCGGCGGCCTCTTCTTCCTCAATTTTCTTTCTGTAGAAGGCTTTAGTTGCCTCGATATCGCAGTCCCAGGTCTTCTCCTGCAGGCGTTTCAAAGCCTCCTCGAAGAAATCAGCCATAAAGCCCGAAAGCACCCAGCCTTCCGAATCGAAGGCTTTGAGAAAAATATCGCCGTAGGGGTCGGCGCTCGATGCTTTCAGAATCTCGAGGCGCAAGGGGGCTTCCTGCACGATTCGCGCAGTACCCTCATCCTCCAGAATTTTTATCATGACAGCAGCAACCCGCGGCAATGGAAGCTCGAAGAGGAGGGCGACTTCGACAGGATGGAGGTCCTCGGCGACTTTGCCGGGCACTGCATAGGTTCCTTCAACAATGCGCGGCGGCGTCCAGGAATCGCCAGCCCAGGCAATCCCTTCGGCTTTTGCGACCGCTTTTGGAAATCCGAGGACCTTTTTCCGGTAAAGAAGGACACCGAGGGCCGCAACGCCTCCACAGAGGAAAAGCGCGAGGAGGGGATAGCGCTGCCAGTCGAAGTTTTGTGCGCCAGACCCCGTACCAGCATTGGCGCCAGAACCGCTCGCGGATGTCGTGCGCGCTGCACCTCCGCTGGCAGCGCCAGTCCCCGTCTGTGCCAACGCCTCGAATAGTGGGCCAAAAGCCGCCTCCACCTTGCTAGCGGACAAATAAAACTGCAATTCCTGGCTCGCATAGGCCGCAGGCTTTTCTTGATGAAACCGAATCGCGAGGTAGCTCTTGCCATCCGAGCCATCGGCGGCATACCAGTCTATTTTGTTTTTCTCGTTTACCTGTTTTTCCGTTGCAAAGCCAAGATCAGCAAGCCGCTCGGACCTGCCGTCGCCGCTCTCTCCACGGCTCACCTCGAGGGGAAGGATGATCGTCACAGTCCGGTGATCGAGCGCCTGGTCCCATTCCGGAGGCGCCCAATGGAAGAAGAAAAGCTTCTCACCATCGGCTTTTTGTGTGAGCCCCGACATATCCGCTGCAAAAAGGTCTGTGCCATAGGTCAGAACCCAGGTCGAAAGCCCATTTGTGCGCTTGCCGCGGGCAAGCAGAATATCCCATTTGTCCCCAGCCCGCTTGATTTCCAGCGGCTGGCGAGTGCCATCGGGCAGGTCAGCCCAGCAGCGCTCCATGTCCCACACAAAAGGAGCCTTTTCGCCCTGGAAATAAAAGCCTCCCATTGTGCCCGAACTCACATTCCAGACCAGAGAATGCTGCACCACGGCTTTCCCATCGCTTCCGAGCGTGAGGTAGATCTCGGCAGATACAAGCCGCGCCTCGAGCGCGCCGAGAGGCTGAAGAACCATTCCGAAAATGAACAAAACCACAAACACTATTCCAGCGCGTTTCATTCTTCAAGCTCCTCCCGTGCCTTCATTGCATCGAGCACCGCGTGATCCCCTTCCATACCGCCCAGGGGCAGAGCAAGCCGCTCGCTGATAGTGCTGGCGGCTTTGTCCAGAAGGCGCACCGTCCTTTGTGCAAGCGAAGGCTCTGGCTCTTGGGCCGCGCTATCGTTATCAGTTGTGGTGCTCCGGCCAGGCTTGTCTGGATTGCTGCTTGAGCTTGGCCCGATTTCGCTGCCGAACTTACTAGCTCTCTCGAAAGCCTCCAGCGACTCAGACTTGAGGCGCGCGCCCATTCGCTCGGCATCTGCAAGCCGAAGATATTCATCAACAATCTTCGTGACACTAAGGACGGCATCCTCGGCAAAAGGATCCCGCTCATTTCCCTTTGTGCAGGATTCGAGGTACATCCCCGCGGCATACACAAGCCGTTCTACCGCCGCCTTTACCTCAGGCTCAGCGATATGGAGTAAAGCAAGCCGCTTTCGAGCCTGAGCCACATCCGCGAGAATCGCGGCATCGCGCTCTTTGCGTTCCCTGTCTTCTTCGGCAAGAATCGCCTTCGCGCCCGCTTCGGATCGGAGCGTGAGCAGAAGCTCTACCCCGGAAACCACCAGAAACAGGGGGACGACCACAAGCCATGGCAGAAATCCCGCTGCCCCAGCCGCCGCCCCCAGCACCGCATTCGCGGATACCAGCCCCACAGCCAGCGGCGAACGGATAAACTTTACCAGAAAATCTTTCATCTGCAGAACCTGAAAAATTGTACCATTGCTATGATAGCGGGACAATCCATAGCTTTTGAAGCATGCACCGCTTTGTATCGGCTTGTACTGAATTGTGCGAAACCCCCGATTTTGATTCTGCATGCATAATCTGCTATACTATGCCGATGGCGCTCGGAATAGCAGTACTGCGTGGCCTCGAGAAAAAACCTTTCTCCAAAAGAATTGTAGCAGGCATTAGCCTTGCTCTCATTTCTTTCGCAGTAATGGTGGTGGACATCCAGCGCTCAATAAAACAAGAAGATCCCGCTGCGTATGCTGCAAAAATTCTGGTTTTGCGTTCGCGCAGGATAGCAGAGCTTGCAGCATCTATTGAAGCAATTTCATTTCAATTTTTTATGAACAGATTATTGAATACCACACTTTCAGCATATGTAAATGATGCTGAGCGTTATGACATCTCCAAATGGAATACAGTGTTTTCGCAGCATATGGAAGGCTTGGCTCAGACAGTCCCTGAAATTGAAGATGCTATTTTTTTTGCCATTCCGGATCCCAATAAAATTCCGCTGATGATGACCGACTCGCTTACGCGGGCGACGTATCAGCCGGTAAGAAGCATAATTATGCAAAAAGCAATAGCCGCTTCAGGAAAATCTGTCTGGGATGTATGTATGGGCGCCTCGGAGAGCGCGGCACAAAATGTGAACAAGCTGCTTGTTTGTGCTCGGCTTATCACCAATATTGATACTCATGTGCCACTGGGTGTCCTTGTTCTTTTGGTCAACCCTGATCGAATAGCGAGGGCTGTGAGTGGCAGCTCCTGGGATGAGGATGCCAATGCTGCACCAAAAACCGACTATACACTTCTTATAGATGAAAATAGCAAAAATTTGGTTTCAGCCAGCCTTTCGCAAATTGGCCTTCAGGCTCAGGCACAAGTTCCCGGATTTTCCGAACATTTCCCGCTCAATAAAGCTGCATCTCCATCGGGCAAGTATAAAGCCAGAGCTCTGTCAGGAGCAAAAGCCACCCAAGGCTTGTTCTGGGTCATTTATGAAAGGGTTCCGGACAGGTTATGGACTCTCGTCTCGATTTTGCCAGTCTCGGTCGATCCGCTTCCTCTCTTTTTCAGAATCTTCATAATTGCTGGCTTTGCTGCTTCTGTATGGCTTATTTTGTCTGTGCTAAGAGGAGGAGAAGCCACGCCCGACCAATCGCAGCCTCCAGCGCAACATCTTGAAGCTATCCCCGATTGGTTCAAAGCCCTTGCGCCCCGCGAAAAAGTGGTTATGGTCTTGCTTTTGAAAGGCCTCAGCAATAAGGAGATTGCCTATCACTTGGCCATTCGTGAACAAACCGTGAAGAATTATCTCCACGGCATCTATAAGAAGCTAGGCGTCCAGGACAGGTTTTCTGCTCTTCTTTTGATGCAAAATGCACATCTCAATATAGAAACTATTAAAGACTACGCCGAGAAAAATCCATCCGAATTTTCAGTCTCCATCGACATTCTTGCATAATAACGGCTTTTTAGTACCAAAGTACTCATTGCGTGTATGCAAAAAAGGCATCCAAAATTCTTCTATTCTTTATTTCACTCACAAGGAGGATAGAGGTATGAGACGTGCACTACTGGTCCTGATGGCGCTCCTCGTTACGGGCATTGTTCCCGTTATTGCGCAGCCAAAGGAAAAACTCATGGTGTATACTTCCATGAAGGAAGTTCTCATTGGAGAAATTCGCGATGCTTTTACCAAGAAGTATCCGAATATCCAGTTCGATTATTATTCAGCCGGAGCTGGCAAGATAATGGCAAAGATCGCAGCTGAGCGGCAGTCGGGCAAACTGGTGGTCGATGTTCTGTGGACCAGCGAAATTCCTGATTTTTATTCACTCAAGAAAGAAGGCGTTTTGCAGAAATATGAATCACCCGAAGCAAAATATGTCGTCAGCCCCTTGAATGACCCTGATTATGAATTTACACCGGCCCGGCTTGGGACTCTTGGCATTACCTATAATACAAATAAGATAAAGACTCCTCCTACCCAATGGAGCGATCTGCTTGGTCCTGCGTATAAAGACGGTTTTGCCATTGCCAACCCTGCCTTGTCGGGCACCTCAATGGTTTCTGTAGGCATGATAGCAAATAATCTTGGCTGGGATTTCATCCAGAAGCTGAGAGCAAATGGAGCAAAAATGGGCCAAGGTTCAGGACAGGTTGTCGATGATACAGCAGCAGGGGATCTCGCTGCATGTATTGGCGTCGATTACATTACCATTGACAAGATCAAACTCGGGGCCCCACTTGGATTTGCCTACCCCAAAGAGATGCTGGTCATCCCGAGTCCAGTTGCAATCTTCAAAGGCACCCCGAATCTTGCCGCTGCCCAGAAATTTGTCGATTTCCTTCTTTCGAAAGAAGGCCAGACCATTATTGCAAATAACTACACCCTGCCCGTCAGAAAAGATGTTCCGATAGTGCAGGGTGTTGGTCTTGTAGCACCTGATGAAGCGGTCAAAAGAGCCATGAAAATCGATTACCTGAAGCTCATGGTCGAAAAGCAAGCCGTAATCGATAAATTCACGGAGATCATGCAGAAGAAATAATTGAGTATTGCTGCCCAGGGGAGAGCCAGGAGCACACCCCCGGGCAGATTATTTCGCTATCGTATCAAAAGCCTTCAAATTGCTGATCTATTTTCGCAAAACAAGAGGAGAAAACGAGGTGGCTGATTTACAGCTTTCAGCAGTTTCCAAATCGTATGGGACCCACAGGGTTCTCGACAAGATAACTTTTAAAGTCAATTCGGGGGAATGCTTTACCTTGCTTGGTCCGTCAGGATGCGGAAAAACGGTTATTTTGCGCTTGATTGCCGGATTCGAGTCCCCTGATGAGGGCGAAGTATCGATTGGCGGGCATGTTGTTGCAACAGCAAAGCATTCATTGCCGCCGGAAGAACGCCACATCGGCGTGGTGTTCCAGGATTATGCAGTGTGGCCGCACAAAACAGTATACGAGAATATAGCCTATCCGCTTGAAATAGCAAAAATGCCACACGAACAAATTAAATCCGCAGTGAGCGATGCAATAGACCAGGTAAATCTTGCTGGTTTGGCACAGCGCTACCCCTATCAGCTGTCAGGCGGTCAGCAGCAGAGAGTCGCTCTGGCTCGTGCGTTGGTAACAAAACCGGATGTCATGCTGCTTGATGAGCCCCTGACCAATCTCGATGCAAATCTCCGTGAGGAAATGCGTTTTGAAATAAAAGAGTTGCAGCGCAAAACGGGTACTACAATTTTTTATGTGACGCATGATCAGGAAGTGGCTCTCGCGATTTCCGACAAAATGGCTGTCATGGATGATAAAGGTGTCATACGGCAGATAGGAAGTCCGGACGAAGTATATGAACGGCCTATCGATGCATTTGTCTATCAGTTTCTCGGTATTCCCAATTTTATTCCTGTTGCAATCAAATCTGGGCAAGCATTCATCGATACTGATGCTGTCCAGGGCGCCGCAGAGCTTCCCCTGCAGGCACTGGCTGATTTCCCAAGCCAGAGATTTCCGAGCCCAAAAGGCAAGCTTGCCTGCCGGCCTATGGATGTCATCCTGTCCAGGTCGATACATCCTGAAACAATGGTAAAGGCAAAAATAGTCAGGTTGTCCCTGCTTGGGCCGATTGTGGATTATCTGCTCGATATCGGTGGTATAGCAATTCGAGCACAGATGCAGACTGAGGCAGCCATGGCTCAGGATCTGCTTATCGAAGAGGGACAAGAATGCGGAGTGAGGTTTGCTGAGCCAAAATGGTTTTCGGAAGATGGGGAGGCAATACGATGAATACAGGCAATAAATTAAGTACAGCCAATATAGTGCTCTTGTTTTCAATACTTATTTTGGTGGTAATAGTTGCAGTTCCGGTCATACTCATTTTTATCACCGCATTTTTTGAAAATGGCACGTTCAATATTGCAGGCATTGCCAAGATTTTGTCCGATCCGGACACCTATCAGGCGCTTCTGAACTCCCTCATTATCGCTGCTGGTACGACACTCGTTTCTACGACCGTGGGGACATTTTTTGCCTGGCTTGTAGCGCGAACCGATTTGCCGCTGAAAAAGACCATGAAAGCGCTGTTTCTTGTCCCGTTCATGCTTCCTTCATTTATTGGCGCTCTTGCCTGGAAAGTATTGCTGTCTCCTCGGGCAGGCTATATCAACAAGCTTTTAATGGCGATATTCGGCCTGTCGAAGGCTCCGATTGATATTCTTACCATAGGTGGAATTATTGCTATCGAAAGCATGTATCTGTTCCCTTTTGTATTTTTGCAGGTGGAGGGCTCGCTTGAGCGCATGGATCCGACATTGGAGGAATCGGCGCGCATATCGGGCGCAAATCTCTTTACTATAACGAGAAAAATAACTCTGCCTCTTGTCATGCCGAGCATTCTCGCAGGGGCTCTCCTTGTCGCTTTGTATTCCCTTGCGCATTTCGGTGTGCCTGCAATTCTAGGAACCGAAAAAGGCATCTACAATATACCAACCAAGATTTATGAGCGCATTTATGCATCTGGCGGCTCTTTTAATGCAATCAGAGTGGGGACAATACTTTCGACCATTCTTGTCATCTCTGCTGCCCTCATACTCAAACTGCAGGACATGCTCTTGAAAAAGGGCCAATATCAGATTATTGCCGGCAAGAGCATGCGCCCTATGGTCATGAAATTGCGCGGATTGAAAATTCCATTGCTCATCATAAGCATTCTGTATATTGGCATTACCGTTATCCTTCCGACAGTCACTATATTTCTTGTTGGCGGGCTCAAGACCTATGGCCTTTCTTTCGAGCTCAAAAACATGACCTGGAATAACTATTTGAAAATTTTCCAATGGAAGATGACGAAAGATGCAATCTGGAATTCCTTGTATCTTTCGCTCGGGGCTGCTTTTGTGACCATGCTGGCCGGAACCATGATTTCCTATGTTATTGTGAAAATGAAAGTGCGCGGGAAATTTATTCTGCAATTCCTTGGAGTTCTGCCGTTTTCCCTGCCGGGAACGGTTATCGCGTTAGGCGTAATTCTTACATGGAGCGGAAGGTTCGGCATTAATCTCTACAACACGCCATGGATTATTTTTGTTGCCTATATTGCGCGATACATGGCATTCTCGATCAAGTCCAATTCAGCTTCACTATCGCAAGTTTCCGATTCACTTGAGGAAGCTTCGCGGGCATGCGGTGCCACGCACTGGCAGAGCCTGAAAAATATTGTCATACCGCTTATAAAGCCAGGCATGATAAGCGCTTTCTTCCTTATTTTTCTGCCAGCGCTTCGCGAATTGACCACATCTGTCCTGCTGTATGGCCCGACTACCCGGACAATCGGCGTAGCAATTTATGCACTCAATGAGGATGGCGAAACAGTCCGCGCCGCTGCGCTTGCAAGCATAGCACTCGTGATCATTTTCGCAGGCGAAACAATCATCAGAAAATTCCTCGCGCGGCTCGATCAGGCAAAAGTCAAGGTACAGGAGTAAAACGATGGCACAATTGAAACTGGTAGATGTAACAAAAAAGTTCGGAGATGTCATCGCGGTGAACAAGCTCAATCTCGAGGTGGGAAAAGGGGAGTGTTTTTCGTTTCTGGGGCCTTCCGGATGCGGCAAAACCACCACATTGAGAATGATCGCAGGTTTTGAAGATTTGGATGAAGGCGAGCTCTCTGTTGACGGCAAGGTTTTTTCTTCAAGCTTTAAAAAATATTATCTGCCTCCTGAACATCGCGATTTCGGTATGGTGTTTCAAGCATTCGCAGTGTGGCCGCATCTGACAGTCTACGATAATGTCGCCTTCCCCCTGCAAATCCGCAAAATTCCCCGGCATGAAATTGCAAAACGCGTCAAGATGGCCCTGCAGAGCACCGGGCTCACCCACAGGGAAGAAAGTTATCCGGGAAAGCTTTCGGGAGGTGAACAACAGCGCATAGCTCTCGCTCGAGCTATCGCAATCAATCCCAAGGTCATGCTGCTCGATGAACCGCTTTCCAACCTCGATGCCAAACTCCGTGAAGAGATGAGATTCGAAATCAAAGACCTTCAGAAAAAATTCGGCTTTACTATTATTTATGTCACCCATGATCAAGCAGAAGCGATGGCGCTATCCGACCGCATGCTGGTCATGGATCATGGCATAGTCCAGCAGGTTGGTCACCCGCTGGAAATCTACAACAAGCCTGCCAACAAATTTGTCTTTTCGTTTATCGGGCTTTCCAATTTCATACCTGTCAATATAGAAGAAGGAAAAGCGGTTATCGACGGCAGCAATGAAACAGCAAGTTTTGAAGCTCCATTAGAATTAGGCAAAAAAGCATTTCTCGCATGCCGTCCTTCCGAAGTCGACTTCGTCGAGGAGCCCTATACCGGGGCGAATCAGTTACCACCAGCTATCAGAGCAAGGGTCGCCAGAAGAACCTATCTCGGGGATATAGTCGATTATAAAGTAGCCGTAGGCAATGCCGAAATCAGGATTCAAAAGCCAAGGCGAGTGCAAGGGCCTATCGAAGGCTCATTGTGCACAATTCGAATCAACCGCACGCTGTGGTATCCTCTGGAATGAAATCTTCCGGAACCCGCTCATAACAAAGAAGCGAACATAAAAGTGTGGAAGGGCGGGTTCCAGCGGGTTCTGAAATGCGCGAAAAAGAGGAAGAAGACAAAATGCGCATCATGAATGCTGCAGTCGCCTTGGGTGTGAATAAAAATTCGCCTTTGATTGGTGAAAAAGCGCAATATAATCCCCGCGCAGCGCTCTCAATCAGCTTTTGCCCAAAAACGCTTCCAGTTTTTCCAGCTTTTGCTCCTCGCTCAGCTGAATGGGAACCGAAAGCAGCTCATCGATCGGAAGAAATTCCTTTTCGAATGACTGCTGAAGGCGGACCGTGCTCCCGCCGCTGTTCGATGCGATAAGAAAAATGCGCTTGCCGCGAACTTCTTCAACATGCGACCTCATCCATGTCCTGACAGGCGGGGCGAGCCTTCCTGCCCAGATCGGCGTAACGAGGATGAGCGTATCGATGTCGCGCAAGTCGGCGTTGGGGTCTTCGATGGGTGTAGCCATGTTGAATGTCGACTGTTGGCCGCTTCGTATGAATCCGAATAATCCGCTGCGGCGTTCCCTGTCACCGATTTCCCACACCTTGCCGCCCACGACGCGCGACGCCATTTCGGCAAGCATTCTGCAATGCCCCGTGCGGGTCACATACACAATAGCTGGCTTCATCATTATTCCCTTGCTTTCTGCGGCACGAGCAGCTCGCGAGTCTGCGTCCCTGCGACGCCCACCGCCAGCGCAACCATGACCAGCGCCAGCGCTGCTGCGATGAATGACTTTTGTTTCACAATTTTCTCCTTCGTCTTTTTTGCTTTGACCATATCGAATATAATGCAATCCGGAGCGCTATGGCTAATTGAAAGAAGGTGAATTTCGAGAAGCAGAATTAATTTCAGTACAAGCCAAGAACGTGCTATCAAGGCAATTCTTCAAAATACGGTGTAATCCGATAGAATATGGCTCAAAGCTCATTACTTACTCTTCGTGCTCGATTTGAGCTGATATGGCTTGCATTTATATGTTTTTTCTATTATGGCAACCCTTGCCCTCCTTAGCAGCGGCCAGCTATACTGATTCTCTGCTAGCTGCGCGCGTTCGCGATTCAAGCGGGCGGGTTCACCAATATATACATTTGAAGTGCCGCCCGTCGAACATCGCAGCGCGATAGCTCCAGAGAAGAAAAAAAATCACAGGAGGTTCCGCGATGAAAAAGACAAGATTGGGTGACTCAGGGGCTTTTCTCACCGCCTTGTTGGTAGTGTTCATGGCTATCGGTCTCAGCCCGCTTGCTGCCCAGACTGGGAGCGCGGCGCTCAAGGGCACCGTCGCGCTGCCCGACCTGAAGGGTCGAACTATCGTGGCAGTGACCGAGGATGCCTATGTTCCTCTCAATTTCAAGGATCCGAAGACCGGCAAGTCCATGGGCTGGGAGTATGACGCGGTCAACGAAATCGCCAGGCGGCTCAACGCGAAGGTCGCGTGGAAGCTGTGCAGCTGGGACATGATGATCCAGGCTGTTCGCGACGGGCAGTACGATGTGGGCATGGACGGTATCACGATCACCGATGAGCGCACGGCGCAGGTGGATTTTTCGGATCCGTACATGGTGTCGCAGCAATTCATGCTGGTGCGCGCGAATGAAAATCGATTCAACGACGCAAAGTCCTTTGCAGCGAATCCGAAGCTTCTCATTGGAGCCCAGGCGGGCACGACCAATTTCTATGTCGCGGTGTACGAAGTGCTCGATGGCGATGAGCAGAACAAGCGCATCAAGCTGTTCGAGACGTTCGGCGCTTCGGTGCAGGCGCTGATCGCGGGCGATGTCGATATGGTGCTGATGGATGCGGCATCGAGCAAGGGATATATCGGGGCGAACCCCGGCAAGCTCAAGGTGGTTGGCGGCCCGCTGGGAACCGAGGAATTCGGTTTCATTTTCAAGAAGGGGTCGGATCTTGTCGCTCCGTTCAATGCGGCGATTGCTTCAATGAAGGCTGATGGCACCCTGGAGAAGCTCAATACCAAATGGTTCTTCGAATATCAGCCATAATCGATTGTTGACTGCATGAAAGATAGTTCACTGGCCAGCAGCCCCAGCCGGATGCCATGGTGGCTCGTTCTGCTTGTCGGGCTGGGCGCCATTTTTATGGGAACAGCGTTCTCCGACTCGTCGTATCGAGTCATCTTCGGTGCTGTGTTCAAAGGCTTCGGCGTGACGATGATGGTCGCTGTCATCGCCTATGCGGCGGCGCTTGTGCTGGGGCTTTTGCTTGGGCTTGCGCGCGCCTCGCACCTCAGGCTGCTCCGCGAAGTCTCGACATTCTATATCGAGCTTGTTCGTGGGCTGCCGATGCTGGTGATTCTCTATTATATCGCTTTCGTGGGAGCACCGGCGCTGGCTGATGTGCTCAACGCAATTCTGACCCCCCTCATCAAGTCGGGCGTGATTCAGCCTTTCGAGTCGCGCAGTTTCAGTTTTGTCACGAGGGCAGTGCTCGCTTTGACGCTCGGCTATGGGGCATTTATTGCGGAGATTTTCAGGGCAGGTATCGAGAGTGTTGGCCGGGGACAGGTAGAAGCGGCGTATGCGCTGGGCATGTCGCAGATGCAGACGATGTTTCGCATTATTCTGCCCCAGGCGGTGCGGAATGTGTTGCCGGCACTGGCAAACGAATTCGTTGCCATGATCAAGGACTCGTCGCTTGTGTCGGTGCTCGGTGTCCAGGATATCACGCAAATCGGCAAGGTCTATGCCGCAAGCACCTTCAAGTTCTTCGAAACCTACAATGTGGTCGCCTTCTTTTACCTGTGCCTGACGGTCAGCCTTTCAATGCTTGTGCGCAGGCTCGAGTGGCGGCTCAAACAGTCGAGGCGGTGAGGGGGCGCAAAGGCTTTTTTATGACTCTTGTATGATTTATGAGAGCATTTTTCTGCGGCGCGCCCCTTGGCCTATCCAATGCAAAGTTCTGCAGACCGGCAAGCCCGATATATTTATTCTGAAAATTGATACTGTTCTCGCGGGCTATACTTTGTATGGAGCAGTGCATGTGCCTTTTCGCTTCCGGGTGAGCCCAGGAATTCAGCGTACAGTGCTTTAATTTCAGGGTTTTCGTGCGATTTGCGCAGTGGCAGACTGCGATCTTCGCGATACAACCCTTCGATGCGCCGAGCCCGGCGAGCTAATGTGTTTGGTATAGGCTGCCCGCCGCCTCCGACACAGCCGCCTGCACAGGCCATGATTTCGATAAAGTGATAGCTTGACCGCCCGCGTCGCTTATCTTCGGCAACGCGATCCAGTATCTTTCTGGCATTTGCAAGGCCATTGGTTACCGCGACCTTGATAGGAGTGCCGTCGACATCGATCTCGGCTTCTTTTACTCCTGTCATGCCGCGCACATCGACAAAATCGACCTTCTCGAGGGCCTTACCAGTCGCAAGCTCGTACGCAGTCCGAAGGGCAGCCTCCATGACGCCGCCCGAAGCGCCGAAAATGGTAGCGGCGCCGCTGTACCGTGACAGCAGAGGATCCGGTGTTCCGTCGGGAAGATTTCTGAAATCGATGCCTACCTGGCGGATCATCCGGGCGATCTCCCTTGTCGTCAAGACATAGTCGACATCGCGAGCACCAGAACTGCGCATTTCGGGCCTGCCTGCTTCAAATTTCTTTGCTGTGCAAGGCATTATCGAAAGCGAGACTATCTTGTTCCGATCAAGCCCCCGGCTTTCGGCATAGTGCGTTTTGATGAGTGCTCCGAGCATCTGCTGGGGTGATTTGCAGCTCGATACATTTTCGAGAAGCTCAGGATAGAAGGTTTCGCCGAACTTTATCCAGCCAGGAGAACAGGACGTGATGAGGGGGAACGGTCCAGACTCTTTCAGTCGCTCGAGGAATTCCGTGGCTTCTTCGACAATAGTAAGGTCAGCTGAAAAATTGGTGTCGAACACGACATCGATGCCCAGGGCTTTCAAGGCGCTGTACAGCTTGCCGATGCTGAGCTCGCCCGGTTCCAGCCCGAATTCTTCGCCGATTGCAACGCGAACTGCAGGGGCGATCTGTGTCACCACAATCTTGTCCGGGTCATCGATCGCTTTCCACACTTCTTCGATGGCTTCTTTTTCGTACAGGGCGCCGACAGGGCAATACACTATGCACTGTCCGCAGTTCACGCACACGCTGTCGCCCATTGTGGTTCCGTACGCAGGAGAAACAATGGTGTTCGAGCCTCGTCCATGGAAGAAAATAGAAGCGACAGTCTGCACTTCGTTGCATACCTGTACACAGCGGCCACATCCAATGCATTTGTTCATGTCGCGCACGATGCCAAAGGAGCTGCGATCCACAGGAAGCCCTCGCGTATATCTGTCGTAGCGCAGATCGCGGATCTCGAAACGTTCGGCAAGGGTTTGCAGCTCGCATTTGCCATGCTTGATGCACTGGAGGCAATCTGCTGGATGAGCAGCGAGCACAAGTTCCAAAATTCCGCGACGGATATCCCTGATCTCGGCGGTGCTGGTAAGAATTTTCATGCCCTCTTCGACTGCTGTCACGCAGGAGCGTTTGTAACCGGGCTGGCCTTCGATTTTCACGATGCACATGCCGCAGGCGCCCTTCGGTTCAAGGTCCTCGTGGCGGCACAAGGCCGGGATCGATATGCCAGCCTTTTCGGCAGCTGAAAATACGGTGGTGTGTTCGGGGACGGTGATCTTTTTCCCATTGATTGTGAGTGTCACGTTCTTCATACCGCCGCCTCCTTCAGGAATTCCTGCTGTTTTATGAAGGACACAATTTCATCGCCAAACCGGTCAAGAAGCGACTCAAGCGGAAAAGCAATGGATTGTCCAAAAGGGCAGAACGAAGCGCCGACCATGACATGGGTTGTGTCTCTCATCAGATCGAGATATTCCAGTCTTCCTTGCCCTGATGCGATCTTGTTGGCCATGAATGCAAGTTGCCGTGTGCCATACCGACAGGGGAAACATTGGCCACACGATTCTTCGGCAAAGAACCGCATGGTAACCTCGAGCACGTGCGCCATGTTGACCGTGGTATTCATAAAAACAAGGGCGCCGCTGCCGAGTGCTCCCCCAGCTTTTCGCATCGAAGCAAAGTCGAGCGGATAGTCAAGAGCCGCTGTATCGAATATTGGCCCTGCTGTACCGCCGATCTGAACCGCTTTCAAATTTCCCAGGATGCCTCCCGCTGCGGCAGCCAGTTCGCGTACGGTTGTACCCATCGGAAATTCATACACTCCAGGATGCGCAATATGGCCACTAATACTGAAAAGCTTGAGTCCGGGTGAGTCCGGGCTCCCGATCGAAGCAAATGCTTCCGCTCCATGCGTAAAGATATATGGAACATAGGCAAGCGTTTCCACGTTGTTCACGATAGTGGGCTTGCCCCAGAGACCTTTTTCTGTGGGGAAGGGCGGCTTCAAAAAAGGATAACCCCTGTTTCCCATCAGGGAATTGAGAAGGGCTGTTTCGTCGCCGACAACATAGGAGCCGCCGCCTTTACGCACCTCAACATTGAACGAGAAATTGCTGCCGAGAATATGTTCGCCCAGGTATCCGGCTTTGACAGCGCTTGCAATTGCAGACGATAAACTGGCAACCACATGAGGATACTCGCCGCGCACATAGACATAGCCAGTCTGCGCACCCGTCGCATATGCAGCGATAGCCATGCCTTCAAGGACCAGAAAAGGAGCGTGCTCCAGCACAAATCTGTCCTTGAAGGTACCTGGTTCGCCTTCATCCGCATTGCACACAAGATACCGCTCATCATCGCCTGCAACAGACTCCCATTTGAGACCCGTCGGGAATCCTGCTCCACCTCGCCCGCGCAGGCCTGAACGTTTGACTTCGGAGATAACCTCGGTAGGAGTCATGGCAAGTGCGCTGTGCAAGCCGGAAAATCCGCCTTTTGCAACAAAGCTATCGATATCGAGCGGATTTTCGAGCGTCGCAAATCCAGTAATATACTGAATATTGCTCATACCTCCTCCTTCGCCAGGCGATCGAGCATGGCGTCGATTTCTGCTAAAGAGAGGCCGCTGATCAAATGATCGTCAATCATAATATTGGGAGATGTGCTGCATGCTCCAAGACAATTGACAATCTCAAGGGAGAATACCCCATCGCCCGTTGTCATCCCGCGCGAAATGCCAAGTTTTTTGCGAAGATGCTGATAGATATCGAGAGACCCGCAGATGCGGCAGCTAAGAGAATCACAAAGCCGTATCACATGCCGGCCTCGGCGTTCGCGCGAGAACATTGTGTAAAAACTGACGATGCCGTCCAGTTCAGCTAAGGGGATTCCATAGTCCTGCGCGATTCCAGCGAGTTCCTCTTTGGTGATCCATGTTTTCCCACGAGTTCGGTTTTGTACTTCATGGAGCCTGAAAAGGAGGGTGTCGCGGTATTTTATTTGTGTTTTAGGCGCTGTTGTATTTGGTAAAATTGAGGTATTGCCCACTGCATCATCAGTTTCTCCCGCCTTGCCCTTACCATTCATAGCCATAGAATGCTCCTCCCGGGCGGCTTTGAGGAAAATTCGGGCTTGATGCACAATTTTTTTGCCAGCACGGCTCGAAAGAGAGTGTTTGGCGGGCATTCATGAATCAGGAGCAGCAGAGTCCCCGGTGCGGCGTACATGAACACCACGAACACGCAGACAGCCACCCGTCATCGAAAATATTATTTTGATATTAGGGTCATTCGATAAAAAAAGCAAGCATTGTTGACAAAAATTGAATATTTTTTTGAATGGAATAGCGGTATCGGCCTATCGATTAGGCGTCATTCGTTTTAGGCCGGGGGCTCAACACTGGAGTCGGAGCCGGCCTCTTTTATGGCCTTTTTTTCGGCCTTCTTTTGTAGTTTTTCTTCTTTTTTGCGTTGACGGGCAAGTTCTTTCTGGCGTTTTTCGTAGGAATAATTCGGTTTCATTCAGCGGGCCCCCTTGTGAGCGGATCTGGTGGTGTCAGGCGTTCCGCGATGGCGCCTGTACCTCAGCGGCAGTTGCGCCGCCATAAAAAAACCGGCCGCAGTGCATGGAGGTGCAGGCGACCGGTTTTCGTTCAGCGCCTGGCCGGCACGATATCCGGCTGGCGTCGGCTATTCGCGAGTAATATCAGTACGAATAGGAGCCGCGGCGGCGATTGTCCCGGCTGCGATCATCGCGAGGTTTGTCCATAGCTTCG
>Ga0228535_1002160_pt1 | contig 20949 bp, 22 predicted proteins | sample SJ1metagenome_FD_168457 | JGI IMG/M metagenome (GOLD analysis project Ga0228535, IMG submission 168457) | Enriched culture of PCE-dechlorinating microbial communities from Ithaca, New York, USA - SJ1 | ecosystem: Engineered > Modeled > Simulated communities (microbial... > Unclassified | place... | reverse complement strand
AGCTGTTTTGCAGAGCGTTAGTGCATACATTTTTATCATTTTCCGCATGAAGATTGCCCATTTATCAAGGTTTTTTGGGTTTCATTATTTGTTTTTTTGCTTTAGGCGGTCAAGTCAGGTTCCAAAATTGGTAATTAAAGAACCACAAGCTCATTTTGAAAGACAGGATGAAAAGAAAAGTATCTTAGGCAGCTTAAAAAAAAAGAAAGGAAACCACAGAATTGATCGGCAACCTGTTGGTCTCCTTCCTTGCAAGAGTAAGGAAAATTTGATTAATCTGTGTCAAAATGTGTGTCAATCAACCAAAGCGGGCTATTTTACAAAACAAAAAAGGCCCTGTATTTGCAGGAGCCTTACTTTCTCAATGGTCGGGATGACAGGATTTGAACCTGCGGCCTCTGCGTCCCGAACGCAGCGCTCTACCAAACTGAGCCACATCCCGAATCAACATTATAAATTGTTAAAAAATAAATTTATAAAAGAGTCACCTTATTATTATATTCACTTACTCCGGTTTCGTCAAATGTATACTGCTGCCATTGCGATCAGAATTTATCATATTATTTACAGATAGTTGTCATATTGGACAATATTTGAAATATGGTTAGTATAGAAAAATATTGCGCCGGTGGTGTATACTATGTATATGACGGAGAGGAAAAAGGGGAGATACTCAGTGCTTAAGCGACAGGATCGGGACAAAAAGTACCTGGAAGCTTTTGAAGAGATAACGCAAACTTTGTGGCGGTGTAACGAGAAATACCAGTTGACCGGTGAAGAGAACCATCCCCAGGCTGTTAGGTTTAAATTTTTGCTGGAAAAGCTGACTACAGAAAGAAGGATTTTGGAAGAAATCAGCCTGCCCTGCCGTTTTATCCTGGAACATTTCTCAACCTTTATGAGAAAACCCGACCATACGATAGACTTCCGCTGCGGACAGCTGGAGGTCGGTCGCGGTATCCTCAATGATTTTGTGATAGATGAATGGGGCAATATTTACATAATCGTCGGAAATATAAGAATGGGCTGGCGTGATAAGGACTACCAGTACCTTTTTTATCCTGACAAAGTTATCCTGAGGTCGTATGACAGGAGCAAACCGGAAATACAGTTTTTCTTTAATTTTGCCTTTAAATACTCCAAGCTGCTGCCTGAGTTCAGCGAAATCGCAAAACATGAGCAGACCCTGTACTGTCATCCCGACTTGTTCGAAAATGATGAGGAATAATATTTGACTTGACCGCTTAAACCGGCGGTTTTTTTTAAGTTTTTTCCTTTAAAAGGTGTGGTCCGGAAGAATTTACCGGCAGCATACCTTTTTTATTTATTTTTTTTACTTTCCTTTGTAACGTTTTTGGCTCTTTTTAATAATTTAATAAAGCGGAGAGGAGGGTTCAGCAGAAAAATGTACCGGATATTAGACTGTATCGATGCCGGTTCGGAGTATTGCCCATGTTACCTGGCCGAGACCGGTGAATGTCTGACGTGTTCACAGTTGCAGGGCAAAACTTTTTGTGACTGTAAGAACTGGAAAGGAGTCTGTATTTACCAGGAGTACGTCTGGAACAGGCTGCGCATGAAGGAACGAAGAAAGAATACAATCTGTGAGCTTGTTGAAAAAAAGCACGTTTCGGAAAATGTTATGATCATAAAAATTAAGGTTACAAGAACAATGGCCCGCGAGTTAAACCAGCCAGGGGCGTATGTCTTTTTAAGAGGAACTGATGAAGCGGAATATTTTGAAACACCCATGGCAATCATGGCAGTTGATGAAAGGGAGGGCGCCATTGATATCGCCGTACAGGTTCGGGGAGTTAAAACAAAATCCCTGAGCCAAGCCGACAGTGAAATAAGTTTGCGGGGTCCCTACTGGAATGGCCTGCTGGGGCTAAAATTTATCAAGGGACTTCGTGACAGCAGCGCACTGCTTGCTATCAGAGGTATCGGTCAGGCCCCTGCTCTGCCCGTAGCCCGTAAACTGGTAACAGCAGGAAACAGGGTGGAAGTAATCCTGGATGTGGGGCGCAGCGAAGTCAATTTTACCAAAGAAAATTTTCTTGAGCTGGGATGCGTGGTTACGGAAAAGTCCTTGTTGGACCCGGCAAGTCTGCTGGTGCCTGAAGCTACCCTGGCCTATATCAAGAAAAGTATCACTGAAAACGGGGTAAAGCTGGTCTACAGCGGCGGATCAGATAAACTCCACCTGGGGATCGGCAGGCTTTTATCATCTCAGCAGGAAAGGGTTTATTTTGCCTGTTCCAATGACGCCAGGATCTGCTGCGGCGAGGGTATCTGCGGCAGTTGTCACACCAGGCTTAGTGACGGCAGCAGGGTTAAGACGTGTAAAACGCAACTTAGTCCGGTTGAACTATTTACTTAGGAGGTAGAAAAAAGTGGCTAAAGTCATAGTCATCGGAGGGGGTTGGGCTGGCTGTGCAACGGCAGTTACCGCAAAAAAAGCGGGAGCTGACGTGACTGTTTTGGAAAGGACCGATTTATTGCTGGGGCTGGGAAATGTAGGCGGGATTATGAGAAATAACGGCAGGTATACAGCCGCAGAAGAAATAAAGTCCCTGGGAGCAGAAGAACTGATTGAAATAACTGACCGGGTTGCACGTCACAAAAATGTTGATTTTCCGGGACATAAACATGCCACCTTATATGATGTGCAGCTTATCGAGCCCATGGTGCGCAGGAAACTAAGAGAGATGGGAGTAAATATAAAGTTTGAATCAAGGGTTATCGACGTCAAAATGGCAGGGCCAAAAATCATCAGTGTATTAACGTCTGACGAAAATTGGACCGAGGGTGATGTCTTTGTAGAAGCCACCGGTTCAACAGGACCGATGGGCAACTGTTTGAGGTACGGCAAAGGCTGCTCAATGTGTATCCTGCGGTGTCCCACTTTCGGCCCGCGTATTAGTATCAGCCAGCGGGCGGGAGTGGAGGACCTCCTAGGCCAGCGAGGGGATGATTCCTACGGCGCCATGAGCGGTTCCTGCAAATTAAGCAAGGGGTCGCTGGGAACAGAAGTTGTTGAGAAACTGGATAAAGAAGGGGTCGTGGTTTTACCCGTCCCACAGGATGACATCAATATGGAAAAACTGGGCATGAAAGTTTGCCAGCAGTATGCATTAAAGGAGTTTGCCGAAAACATCGTTCTTTTGGATACAGGTTATGCCAAGCTGATGACCTCATACTACCCGCTTGAAAAGTTAAGAAAAATTCCGGGTCTGGAAAACGCGCGCTATGATGACCCGTATTCCGGCGGCCGCGCCAATTCCATACGCTATCTTTCCATGGCTCCGCGCAACAACGGGATGAAAGTGGAAGGGGTACAGAACCTCCTCTGCGCCGGGGAAAAATCAGGATTATTCGTTGGCCATACGGAAGCAATTGCCACCGGAAGCCTGGCGGGTCACAACAGCGTTCGGCTGCACCTGGGAATGCCGCTTTTGGAACTGCCCAGGTCCATTAGTCTGGGCGACATCATTGCCTACGCCAACGAAATGATTAAATTACCCGCAGGACTTAAAAACCGCTACACTTTTTCCGGCGGGAACTACTTTACACGCATGCAGGAACAGGGATTATACACAACTGATCCGGCTCAAATCAGACAACGTATAGAAAGAATGAATCTTATTGATATATTCAAGGTTAAGTTAGTTTAGCCATTTGCCTGATACTTACGGCCACACGATTATCCGATACACGGATAGTCGTTTTTTTATGAATACAGCGGGATTATTTTGCTTATCCTAAAATTATACTTAGAGGAATAATCTTCATAGACTTGGTAAAAAGCAGGTGAAGCGATTGAGTTCCAAGAAGAAAAAGGATGCCGCTCAGCAGGAACTGTTAAAGCTGGAGATAGCCCGTGAACTGGGACTGTGGGAAAAGATCAAAAAGAATGGCTGGGCCGAGTTGACAGCAAAGGAATCTGGTATGATTGGAGGCATTATGACCCGGAGAATGATGCAACAGAAGAACAGTTAAATATACTGTTGTAGGACACCCCAGTTTTTTAAAAAAATATTGTTACAGATAACCATAATCTGCTATACTTGAAGCAAGTATTTGTCCGAAATATTATCTCTTTTTATAACAATTTTTGTTGAGCTGGGGGTAGGAGAATGAAAACGATTGATCCAATTGGCAGCAGCCTGACCAAGCATGAGCAGATCATAAGGCATATAAAATCCTTAAGTGTGGACACCAGGGTATCCGTCCGCCAGATTGCCCGGGTAATGGATGTCAGCGAGGGGACGGCCTACCGCGCTATTAAAGAAGCTGAGGCCCGGGGGTTGGTAAGTTCCATTCCAAAAGTGGGCACAATCAGGATCCTGGCGGAAGAAGAAAGGGAAATTGAGGATCTTACCTTAAAAGAAATTTCCCTTATTTTGGAGGGTGAGATACTGGCCGGGCAGCAGAACATGAGCGCTGTCCCTTCCAGGTTTGTAGTCGGCTGCACCGGCCCTGACATTGTGGAAAAATCCCTGGAGAAGGATGCTATCCTCATTGTGGGCAACCTTCCCGAACTGCAGTTGTTGGCAGTTAAAAAAGGGACGCACCTTATTGTGACCGGCGCGCATAAGGTGGCGGACGCAATTATTGAGGCTGCCCAGGAGAATGATGTGGTGGTCATCTCCTGTCCCTATGACGCCTTTGAGGCAGTTTCCCTGATGAACAGGGCGGTGTATGACCGGCTGACTGAAAAAGAACTGATCAGGGTAGAAGATATCATGGTAAAGGATGTCCACTACCTGACATCCGAAGCGGCAGTCGAAGACTGGCACCGCATGAACCAGACCACGGGGCACAGCCGGTTTCCCGTAGTGGACAAGAACATGATGGTTATAGGTATTGCCACAGCCGTTGACGTCGCAGGTATTGACAAAAAATCGAGCATACTGGCGGTAATGACCAAGGGTGTTTTAAAGGTTGAGAAACACACCCTGCTGACGCATCTTTCACGCCTGCTGCTCTGGGAGGGATTTGAACTCGTTCCTATCGTAGAAAACGGGCGCCTGGTTGGAGTTGTCAGCAGGCAGGATATCCTGGCCGCTTTTCAGCAGGTCCAAAAGCAGCCTCATATCGGAGAAACAGTGGACAACCTCGTGATGAGCGGTTTTACCCTGGATAAATGGGAGGGAGGCGCTAAAATCTCAGGTGAAATAACCCAGTTCATGATCAATGAATACGGGGCAGCCAGCCCAGGGGTCATGGTCACCATCGTTTCTACCGCCGCTTATATAGCATCCAGGAAACAGCTGCGTCTTGAAACCGTTCCCAGCCATCTTTCCTTTCACCAGATGGAGCCTGTGGCCGTCGGGGATAAGGTTGAGGTATTTACCACTATTATTCACCTGGAGAAGAAGACATGTATTATCGAGGTGAACGTTTATTGTAATAAAAAACTCAAAGTCAAAGCGCTTATCAGCTGTCGGATCATTAAGAAATGACCTGAAGAATAAGAAGATACAGATTTCCTTATAGTTTTTGCGGACCGCGGGCTATGTTAAACTGAAATGAGGAGGTTTTGGGGTGAGCTTTGTTCATTTGCATATTCATACTTGTTACAGCCTCTTGGACGGGGCCGTTAAAATCCCGGACCTTGTTAAGACAGCCCGTACTCTCGGAATGGAGGCCCTGGCTATAACGGACCATGGCTCCATGTACGGCGTAATCGAGTTTTATAAAGAAGCCAGGAAAGCGGGCATCAAACCGGTTATCGGATGTGAGGTCTATGTAGCGCCCCGCAGTTATCGCGATAAGGTGCCCAATGTTGATGACAGCCCTTATCATCTTGTGCTGCTGGCAGAAAACCAGGAAGGTTACCGCAACCTGATTAAACTTGTGTCCGCGGCCTGGCTGGAAGGATTTTATTACAAGCCGCGTGTGGACAAGCAGCTTTTAAGAAAGCACAACCGCGGGCTGATTGCCTTGTCGGCCTGCCTGGCGGGAGAGGTGCCTTCCTTGCTGCTGCAGGGTAAAGAAGGGGAAGCAAAAAAGGCGGCCCTTGAGTACAGGGACATCTTTGGCGACAATAATTTTTACCTGGAACTGCAGGACCACGGACTGTCCGAACAGCGCGAAGTCAACAGCGGGCTGCTTTCTATCGCCGATTCAACCGGCCTGCCCCTGGTCGCTACCAATGACGTTCATTATTTGAGGCGTGAGGACGCTTCCGTACAGGATATACTTCTGTGCATCCAAACAGGCAAAAACCTGCAGGACCAGGACCGGCTGCGTTTTGAGACGGAAGAGTTTTATTTGAAAAACGCTGACGAGATGAAACTTCTCTTCGGCGATTATCCCCGGGCCCTGGCCAACAGCCTGGACATTGCCCGGCGCTGCCAGGTCGATTTTACTTTCGGGGAAAATCACCTGCCCATCTACCAGGTCCCGGCGGGTTATAGTGCAGACAGCTATCTGGAAGGGCTTTGTCTAAACGGCCTGCAAAAAAAATACCGCTTTGTGGACAGTGAACAAAAGAAGCGGCTGGAATACGAGCTTTCCATAATTAAGAAGATGGGTTACAGCAGTTATTTTCTCATCGTCTGGGACTTCATCCGCTTTGCCCGGGAAAAGGGTATCTTTGTCGGACCCGGACGGGGTTCGGCGGCAGGGAGCCTGGTTTCCTACTGCCTGGAGATAACAGACATCGACCCTTTAAAATATGACCTTCTTTTCGAAAGGTTCTTAAACCCGGAACGTGTCAGTATGCCCGATATCGACATAGATTTTTGCTTTGAGCGGCGTGGCGAAATAATTGAATATGTAGTTGAAAAATATGGGCATGACCGGGTCGCCCAGATCATTACTTTCGGTACTATGGCGGCGCGTGCAGCCATCCGCGACACGGGCAGAGCGATGGGGATACCTCTGGCCCTGGTGGACAAGGTGGCGAAACTGGTGCCCATGGAAATCGGGATGACGATAGCGAGAGCGCTGGAAGTATCGCCGGAACTGGTTCAGATGATGGAACAAGATGCCGGCGTCAAAGAGCTGCTTACCGTTGCCCGGGCCTTGGAAGGCATGCCGCGTCACGCCGGCACTCATGCGGCCGGACTGGTGATCTCGCAAAAACCGCTGGATGAATACCTTCCCCTGCAGAGGACTTCGGAAGGACTGGTTTCCACCCAGTTTGACAAGGACACGGTAGAGGAAATCGGCCTTTTGAAAATGGACCTGCTGGGGCTGCGTACCCTGACAGTGATCAATAAAGCGGTAAACATGGTTGCCGCCGGCGGGCAGACCGAACTGGATTTAAACCGGATACCGCTCGATGACGAGAAGACGTACAGGCTTTTAGGAGAGGGTGACACTATCGGCGTCTTCCAACTTGAAAGTTCGGGGCTCAGGGCTATCCTGAGGGAACTAAAGCCCCAGACTTTTGAGGACGTTATTGCTATTGTTGCTCTCTATCGCCCGGGACCCCTGGGCAGCGGGATGATAGAGGATTTTATCAAACGGCGGCACGGCGAAGTGGAAGTAAAGTACCTTCACCCCGCCCTGGAACCTGTTCTCAAGACAACTTACGGGGTAATTGTCTACCAGGAACAGGTCATGAGGATTGCCAGTGACCTGGCCGGTTTTACTCTCGGTGAAGCCGACCTGCTGCGGCGGGCAATGGGCAAGAAAAAGCCGGAAATCATAACGGGACTGCGCAAGCAGTTCGTAGAGGGAGCTGCCCGCAAAGGAATCGATGAGCTGACGGCAGGCAAAATATTTGACTTAATGGAGTATTTTGCAGGCTATGGTTTTAACAAAAGCCACTCGGCGGCCTATGCCCTGCTCGCTTACCAGACAGCCTATCTAAAGGCCCATTATCCGGTGGAGTTCATGGCCGCCCTTTTGAGCAGTGTTATTGAATCAAAAGACCGCGTCCCTTTTTATATCGAGGAATGCCGGCAAAAAAAGATAGAAATCCTGCCGCCTGATGTTAATGAAAGCGGTGAAAACTTTGTGGTCAGTGGAAATAAAATCCGCTTCGGTCTGGCTGCCATCAAACAGGTGGGTTACCAGGCCATAGAAGCAATCATCGCCGAAAGGCAAAACGGAAAATTCAAATCACTGCAGGACTTTTGCGAAAGAGTAGACCTGGGACACATCAACCGGCGGGTCATTGAAAACCTGATCAAGGCAGGCGCCTTTAGTTCCGTGCCCGGCACCCGCGCTCAACTGCTGGAGGTCCTGCATGTCTGCATTGAACAGGGGCTGTCCTGGCAGCGGCAGAAGAATTCCAATCAGTTATCTCTTTTTGACTTCACTGCAAAAAAGGAGTCGTACAACCCTCCCGTGTCCCTGCCCCAGGTGAGAAACCATACGGAAAAAGAGATACTCCAAATGGAAAAAGAGGTTATGGGGCTTTATTTAAGCGGGCATCCCCTGACCGAATACAATACTGTCATTAAAAACAAGACGAGCCATGCTATTGAAGAACTGGCCCAGGGAAAGGACGATGAAATGGTAATAACAGCGGGCTTAATTACAGCGCTGCGCCGCAGTGTGACAAAACGCGGCGAATCTATGGCTTACTTTTTCCTGGAGGATTTAACAGGGAGTATTGAGTGCCTGCTTTTCCCCAAAAAATTATTGAAATACAACAGCTTGCTGCAAAACGACCTGCCGGTCCTGATCAAAGGCAGGCTAAACCTGCAGGAGGATAAACCCAAGTTATTTGTCGAAAATATAAGTTCTCTGGGTACGGAAGTACAACAGGACCATCTCTATTTGAAAGTACCGGCCGGCATGGGGGAAACGGAAATATGGGTGAAGCTGGCCCCCGTTATAGACCAGCACCGGGGCAATACTCCGCTGTACTTATACTTCCCGGATATTAAAAAGTTGCTTAAAAGCGAAACACGCCACTGGGTCAATGTGTCTTCGGAACTGTTAAAAAAGCTGGAGGCACTTCTGGGGGTGGATTCTGTCAGCATTGTGAGAAAGTAGGATATGATATAATTAAGAAAATCTCAGGTAGTATGTATTATGTAGGGGGGCGTATTAAATGTTAGGCAATTTTAGTTTTGCGGAGTTATTGGTAATCCTGGTTATAGCGCTTATTGTCTTTGGCCCCGGCAAACTGCCGGAAGTAGGGAAAGCCCTGGGAAAAAGCATAGGCGAATTTAAAGGAGCTTTGAAAAAGGCCGAGGATACCGTTAAAGAAGACATTATGGAAGAAGATAAAAAAGGGGAGCAGAAAAAAGAATAAAAGGGAAAAATAAATGGAAATTAAAATAAAAAGTGATATTTTTTTTACTTTTTGCAGGATAATAAAAAAGCTTAACGAAATTATCAAGTGAATTGAGGGAACAAACCCTCATTTAAAAAATTTATTTTTATATCATTGCATTTAAAATCCAAGAGGTATTGGAGGGTGAGGATTGCGTACGGCCATTTACCCGGGAACCTTTGACCCTGTGACCAGGGGACATATCCATATCATCGAGAGATCAAGCAAATTATTCGATGAGGTAATAATTGCAATAGCTGCGGACAATTACAAAGATACTTTATTTTCCGTGAATGAAAGATTACACATGATGAAAGAAAGTATCGGACATGTTAAAAACGCCTGGGTCGAGAGCTTTTCGGGATTAGTTGCCGACTATGCCCAAAAAAAAGAAGCACAGGCGCTGATCAGAGGCCTGCGGGCAGTATCGGATTTTGAATATGAATTACAGATTGCCACGATGAACAAACAACTCAATGCAAACCTGGAAACGCTTTTTTTGATGACATCTGTGGAATATTCTTTTTTAAGTTCGAGTGTTATTAAACAGGTTGCAGTACTGGGCGGCAATGTGACGGGCATGGTTCCGGCCATAGTTGAAAAGATGCTTAAAGAAAAATTCCCGCAGTATAAATAGAGGGGGGAAAATAATGGACGGTAATACCACCCGTTATGACGACTATATTGTAGTTAAAGCCCTAGATAACGGAGTAACCATAAGTGGTTTGACGAGAGGTAAAGATACAAAGTTCCATCATTCGGAAAAGCTGGACCGCGGCGAAGTTATGATCGCCCAGTTTACTGAACATACCTCGGCGATAAAAATACGGGGGAAAGCCCGCATTATGACGAAGCATGGTACGGTAGAATCGGGAGAATAGATTGGTGGGGGGTTTTACAAAGTGTGGACAGTGGTTTATATTAGTCCGAATAAAGCAGCTGCAGAACAACTCAAGACTCTTTTGTATGAAGAAGGATTGCTTGTAATGCTGCGCCCCGTTGGTATTCCTCATTACGGGGATTCCGGTCCCGTCGAAATCCTGGTTCCCGAGTCAGAAGCTGAAGAAGCCCATGAGATTATTAACAGTAAACTGCCGGTATGATGTTTAAAGGTTGTTTTCTTAGTGGAATCCTTTAAATGAAGATAAGTAGTTTTAGCGCTGGGACAAAAAATGTCCCGGCTGCTGTCTGTGCATACCTGTTAAGGAGGTGAAGGCGCTAAGATGCGCCTGCGATGCGAAAGACAAAGATAGTCTGCACAATTGGTCCTGCCAGTGAAGATACGGCAACATTGAAAGAGCTATTGCATAATGGCATGAATGTGGCGCGTTTGAACTTTTCCCATGGCACTCATGAAGAACATAAAAAACGTATTGATAATATCAGAAAGGCCTCACGGGAAGCGGGAATCCCGGCTGCAATCATGCTTGATACCAAGGGACCGGAAATCAGGACCGGTTTGTTTGAAAAAGGAAGAGCTGAATTAAAAGAAGGGGACCGGTTTATCCTGACTACCGAAGAAGTCATGGGAACCGGTGATCGTGTATCGGTAAATTATCAAGGATTGCCTGATGACGTAAAGCCCGGTACTGAAATTCTGCTGGATGACGGCCTTATTTCCCTGCAGGTACAGGCTGTGGAAGACGCTGACGTTATCTGTGTTGTCAAAAACGGAGGAGAAATAAGCGACAGGAAAAAAGTCAGTGTTCCGGGAGTGAATATTAACCTGCCGGGATTGACCCAAAAGGATATTGACGATATTACCATGGGAGTCAGGGAGGAAGTTGACTTCATTGCAGCCTCTTTCATTCGCTCGGCAGCCGATGTCCTTAATATCAGAAAAGTGCTGGAAGACATGGGTTCGGATATCAGCATCATATCGAAGATAGAAAACCGCCAGGGCGTTGATAATTTTGATGAAATAATCAGAGTCTCAGACGGAATCATGGTGGCGCGCGGCGACCTGGGAGTGGAAATCCCGGCGGAGGAAGTACCAATAGTTCAAAAGAGATTAATAGACAAATGTAATATGGCAGGCAAGCCTGTGATCACAGCAACCCAAATGCTGGATTCAATGGTCAGAAACCCCCGGCCTACCAGGGCTGAAGCCAGTGATGTCGCTAACGCTATTTATGACGGCAGTGATGCCATCATGCTTTCCGGTGAGACGGCCACCGGGAAGTATCCGGTGCTGGCAGTTCAGACCATGGACCGGATTGCCCGGCGGACGGAAGAGTCGCTGGATTGGTCCGAATACAGCGGAAAAAGGGCGTCTATCGCAGCACAGACCACTACGGAAGCAATTAGTTACGCTACCTGTACCACGGTACAGAGTCTGGGAGCGGCGGCAATAATTACAGCTACCAAGTCGGGTTCTACAGCCCGCATGGTCTCAAAATACAGGCCGCATGCCCCTATCATCGCAGTCACACCCAACTTAGCCGTTTTTCGCAGGCTCCTGCTGGTATGGGGCGTATATCCCCTGGTATCTCCGGAAAGCGATACTACTGATCTCATGATTGATACGGCTGTAGAAACGGCCCTATTGTCCAACTATATAAAAAGCGGTGACCTGGTAGTTATCACGGCGGGAGTACCCGTAGGCATACCGGGAACAACCAACCTTATTAAGGTCCATACGGTAGGCGAGGTTGTAGCCAGGGGGACCGGTATAGGCAAACACTCTGTTTCGGGGAAAGCTGTTGTCGCCAGGGATGCCAAAGAGGCCGTGGAAAAAATGACCCGGGATTCTATCCTGGTGACGGTGGCAACCGACCGCGATTATATTCCGGCACTCGAACAGGCTGCAGCCCTGGTCACTGAAGAAGGAGGGTTAACCTCTCACGGCGCAATTGTCGGATTGAATCTGGGTGTGCCCGTTATTGTCGGAGTGGAAGGCGCGACCCGTTTGTTTAGCGATTCTCAGGTTATAACTGTCGATCCTGAACGCGGCCTTATTTACCGCGGAAGCGCCAAAGTTTTATAGTATCACCTGAAAATAAGCAGGAATTGGCTAAGATAAGTAGAACTAGTGCAAAGGGAAGTATAAGGAGATTCCTGGATAAGAGGTGATTTGCCCTGACTTATCAAAGTCGCCTGAAGGATGAAATGACTGATAAGCTTTTTGAAGCCATCCTCCTCCTTGAAAACATAGAGGAGTGCTACCGTTTTTTTGAGGATATCTGTACGGTAGGAGAGATCAAAGCGTTAGCTCAGCGGCTGGAAGTAGCCAAGATGCTGTCCCTGGACAAAACATACACCGAGATTGCCGAGAAAACCGGCGCCAGCACCGCTACAATCAGCCGGGTCAAGCGTTGTTTGTATTTTGGGGCGGATGGTTACCAGCTTATTTTAAACCGTGAAAAATGATACTCGCCAATTTGTATTGGAATAGTCCCCGTCTGACCGGCTGGTTAAGCCGGTTTTGCATTATAAATATTAAATTATTGTTGACAACAACCCTGTATATTCTTAAAATTAATTTAGTTAACATATTAACGCTTTAACATATTAAACAAATAAAGGCAAGAGATATCAAGAGATATAAATTAAACATAAAGGTGTGTAGTTGTTGATGTATATGGAGAATAACTGGACTATACCGGCCGGCATGCGTGACTGGCTGCCTCCCGAGGCGGGGGAAAAAAGAACGCTGGTAAATTACTTACTGCAGACGATGTCTCTTTGGGGTTACCGGGAAATAGCAACGCCGGTCCTGGAACAATTTCAGGTACTGACCAAAGGAGAAAGCAGGTCCGGGCCGGACTATCTTTATAAACTGATTGAACGGGATGGGAGTATACTTGTTTTGAGGCCCGAAATGACCACACCCATTGCCCGTGTAGTCGGTACGAAGATAAAGGGGAATCCGCCCTGGCGCCTGATGTATGGGGCCGAAGTCTTCCGCTATGAAGACATTCAGGCCGGCCGCTGGCGGGAGTTCAGCCAGGCAGGTGTCGAACTTATCGGTCAAAGCGGTCCTGAGGCTGACAGTGAGGTCCTGGCGCTGGCCATTGAGTTACTCCAGACGATCGGACTGGAACAGTTTACCGTTAGCCTCGGTCATACCGGCATTTTGAGAGGCCTTCTGGAAAGCCTGTCCTGGGATGAAAGGGCGCTGGATGAAGTGCGCAATCTGATCCTGGAAAAGGAGTTTGCCGGGCTGTATCATTTTCTGGAACGGGCCGGTCTGGATACCGTAAAATGCGAGGAACTGGTAGGGCTTTTTACACAGCCGCTGACACTTCAAGATATTAATCGACTGCTGTCCCGTTTGCCGTCCGGGATGCAGGAGGCATTGGCGGAAACAGAACGCATCATCAGTCTGGTTGACAGTTACGGGTATGGCTCTCACCTCCAGGTGGACCTGAGCACCCTGCGCAGTCAGGCTTATTATACAGGGATGGTCTTTGAGATTTACACTGCGGGGATAGGCTACCCTATCGGGGGAGGAGGGCGTTACGACAGGCTCCTGCAGCATTTCGGCAGGGACTGCCCGGCAACCGGGTTTGCGCTGGGGGTTGAACGTCTGCTGCTCAGCCTGACCCTTAAGAAAAGAGATGAGAAAGTGATGCTGCTGGCTGGGGCCGACCCCGGTGGAAATCATATCAATGCTGTTTTAAAAAAAGCAAAAGAATTACGCGATAAAGGAAAAGCAGTGATCGCGGAACTGCGGAGTCTCTCCAGGGAGCAAGCCGAGGAACTGGCCCGCGAAAAAGGAGCGGAACTAATCTGGTACCGGGAGGCAGAGAAGGACGATGGAGTATAAACTGACAATTGCCTTACCCAAGGGGAAGCTTTTTCGTCCGGCTGCCGAGATGCTGGCCCTCTGCGGCCTGAATACCCGGCATATTTCCGATGAGGAAAGAAGCCTGGTCTTTGAAGATGAGAATAATGGCGTCAGGTTCATTATCTGCCGGCCAACAGACATCCCTGTCTATGTGGAGCATGGGGCTTCCGATTTGGGGATAGTGGGGAAGGACAGTATTATAGAAGCGGGAAAAAACCTCTACGAACTGGTTGACCTGAAATTCGGCTTTTGCCGTTTTGTCCTGGCAGCGCCCAGAAAAGTCCTGGACGGTAAGGATACCTACCCCTGGAAGCAGGGAATTCGTATTGCCACCAAGTTCCCGGCTATTGCCCGGGAATACCTGAAGAAAAAAGGACTGCAGGCGGAGATCATCAAGCTGCACGGCAATGTGGAGCTGGCGCCCCTGGTAGGGCTGGCCGAAGCCATTGTCGACCTTGTTTCGACAGGCAAGACCCTCGAGCAAAACGACCTGGTGCCCGTGGAAGAGATCGGTCAGGCTACCGCGCGGCTGATTGTGAACCGGGCCAGCTACAGGCTGAAAGCGGCCGAGATCAATGAGCTGGTGACCAGCATAAAGAAGAATCTGACTTAAAGAAAACACGAAGGGAGTTTATAGCGACATGATTCCGGTGATAAAATGGTCCGCGCCGCAGGCTTGGGAAAGGATTAAACCCCCTTCTTTCGAGGAAGAAGGTATACGGTCCCGGGTGGAGAAAATAGTAAATGATGTCAAAGTGCGCGGCGACCAGGCGCTGGCTGAATATACCGAGGCTTTTGACGGCTGCGCCATCAGGGGAAGGATCAGGGTGGAGCAGGAAGAAATTAACGAGGCCTGCAACAGGGTTGGAGACAGATTTTTGAACGCGTTGCGCCAGGCCAAGGAGAACATTCTGGCCTTTCACAGGCAGCAGAAGCAAAAAGACTGGTTTTTACAGAATAAAGAAGGTTCAGTGGTGGGGCAAATTTATCGTTCTCTCGACAGGGTAGGCCTCTATGTTCCGGGGGGAACGGCCAATTATCCTTCCTCGGTCCTGATGACCTGCCTGCCTGCAGTAGCAGCGGGCGTACCTGAGATCGTCATGGTAAGCCCCCCGGATAAAGACGGAAGTATCCCTTTCGCTACCCTGGCAGCGGCCCGGGAGGCTGGCGTGGGCGAGATTTATCGTGTCGGCGGAGCCCAGGCCATTGCAGCTTTAGCTTACGGGACTGATACCATCCGTGCGGTGGACAAGATTGTAGGTCCGGGTAATATTTATGTTACGTTGGCGAAAAAAATGGTGTTTGGTCAAGTGGGAATCGATATGCTGGCCGGTCCAAGTGAAATCCTGATTATTGGCGATGGCAGCATTAAAGCGGAATACGCCGCGGCCGACCTGCTTTCCCAGGCGGAACACGATGCCAGGGCCAGGGCTATCTTGCTGACACCTGATCCTGACTGGGCCCGGGAAGTGGCGCGAGCTGCTGAGGACCAGTTGGCGGGACTGCCCCGGCAGGCTGTAGCAAGGGAAGCCCTGGAGCGGTTCGGCGCAATCATCCTGGTGGACAGCCTGGAAGAAGCGTTTGAAGCAGCCAACCGGATTGCCCCCGAACACCTTGAATTGCTGATCTCAGATCCATGGCCGTACCTGCCCAGGGTTAAGCATGCCGGAGCCGTCTTTATGGGACCGTATTCTCCCGAAGCGGTGGGAGATTACTGGGCCGGACCCAATCACGTCCTGCCCACGGGAGGTTGTGCCCGTTTTAGCTCTCCCCTCACGGTGGATGATTTTTGCAAGCGGTCCAGCATCATCAGCTGCAGCCGTGCCGGACTGGAAAAAGCGGCCGTACCGATACGGGAGCTTGCAGCGGCGGAAAACCTGGCGGCACATGGGGCTGCTGTGGCTATTCGCATAAAGGAGGAAAAGATATGACTATTCGCAAGGCCAAGGCAGACAGAAAGACTAATGAGACAGATATTACAATGGAACTGGTCCTGGATGGAGACGGTATTATGCAAGGTATCAGCGGGATAGGTTTTCTGGACCACATGCTGGTACTGCTCACAAAACACGGAGGTTTCAGGCTGAGCCTTAAAGCGCATGGGGATATCATCGTAGATAACCATCATACGGTGGAAGACATCGGGCTTTGCCTGGGACAGGTATTTTCGGAGGCCCTGGGCGACAAAGTGGGTATTAACCGTTACGCCTCCCTGACCATACCTATGGATGAGACACTTGTCTTGTGTTCGGTTGATATCAGCGGAAGACCGGGGCTTTATTACGATGTCGGATTTAACACGGAGAAAATAGGCCAGTTTGACACCGAACTTGTTGAGGTTTTTTGGCAGGCCTTTGCCAGCACGGCCAGGATTACGATCCATATCCGCAAGCTGGCCGGGGGCAACTCCCACCATGTGGCTGAGGCCATATTCAAAGGAATGGGCAGGGTCCTGAAAGGAGCATCCAGGATCGAGGGAAAAGAACTTCCCTCCTCCAAGGGGGTCTTGTAAGTGAAGACGGCAGTACTTGATTATGATGTCGGGAATCTGGCCAGTGTGCTGCAGGGGCTCAAATTTGCAGGCCTGGAACCTGTCCTGACCAGGAACAGGGAGGAGATCCTGTCAGCTCAAGCTGTGGTCCTGCCCGGGGTGGGGGCTTTTCCCCAGGGTATGGAAAACCTGCGAAAATACGGGCTGCTGCCTGTAATCAACGAGGCGACAGCAAGGGGCACTCCTTTTTTAGGCATCTGCCTTGGAATGCAGCTGCTTTTTGAAGAAGGGGAAGAACATGGAATACACCGGGGGTTGGGCCTGCTGCCGGGAAGGGTGGTTCGTTTTCCTGACGGGCTGAAGGTACCGCATATGGGCTGGAACACCCTTGATATCAAAAGGGCTCATCCTCTGTTAAAAGAGATAGAGCGGGGGAGTTATGTGTACTTTGTCCATTCATATTATGCCGACGGGTGCGTAGACGCTCACATCCTGGCCACTACGGACTACGGGACAGAAATCCCGGCTGTTGTCTGTTTTGGCAATATCGTGGGCATTCAGTTTCACCCGGAAAAAAGCAGCAGGATTGGACTAAAGATATTAAGTAATTTTGGGGAGTTGGTCAGAAATGGAAATAATCCCGGCCATTGATTTGAGGGATGGGCGCTGTGTACGCCTGGTGCAGGGTGAAAAAGGGACTGAAACTATCTATTCCGATGAACCGGTAGAAATGGCCAGGCGCTGGGAAGAACTGGGGGCTTCCCGCCTTCACGTCGTCGACCTGGACGGCGCTTTTTCAGGAGCTCCGCGTAACCTGGGCGTCATCAAAGAAATGATGCAGGCTGTTAAAATCCCCCTGCAGGTGGGAGGCGGTATCCGTACGATCGAGACTGTTAAGAAGATGCTGGACCTGGGTGTGGACAGGGTCATTCTCGGTACTGCGGCCATCCTTTCGCCGGAGCTGGTACATAAGTGCAGCCGGGAATTTGGCGACCATATTGTGGTCGGTATTGACGGGAGAGACGGGATGGTAGCCATAGAAGGATGGGAAGCAACAGTGGAAATGACTGTAGAGGAACTGGCCCGTAAAATTGCCGAAATGGGAATCAAACGGGTCATCTTTACCGATACACGCCGGGATGGGACCCTGCGCGGGCCCAATCTGGAAGCTACCAGGAATTTAGCCGAAGCGAGCGGGTTAAAGGTCATTGCCTCCGGGGGTGTCTCCTGCCTGGATGACCTGCGGGCCTTGAAAACACTGGAGCCTTATGGCGTGGAAGGGATTATCATGGGCAAAGCTCTTTATTCCGGAGCAATCAGCTTAAAAGAGGCGCTTGGGATAATGGAGGATTAATATTTTATGCTGGCAAAACGTATCATTCCCTGCCTGGACGTGGAAAAAGGGCGGGTAGTTAAGGGTACCAGGTTTTTGGACCTCAAAGATGCGGGCGATCCCGTGGAACTGGCGGCTTTTTATGACCGCTCGGGCGCCGATGAACTGGTTTTTCTTGATATTACGGCCTCGGCCGAATACAGGGATATTATGATCGATGTAGTCTCGCAGGTAGCCCGCAAGGTCTTTATCCCATTTACGGTGGGGGGCGGGATCCGTACTGTAGAGGATATGCGCAGGATATTAAAGGCGGGAGCGGATAAAATAGCCGTCAACACTGCTGCTGTTGAAAACCCCGCCATTATCACCCAGGGCGCATCCCATTTCGGGAACCAGTGCGTGGTGCTGGCCGTGGATGCCCGCCGGGCAGGAGAAGACAGGTGGGAGGTTTATACCCACGGCGGCCGCAAACCAACCGGGATCGATGCTGTTGAATGGGTTAAACGGGGAGAAGAACTGGGTGCGGGAGAAATCCTGCTGACCAGCATGGACCGGGACGGGACCAGAGAAGGGTACGACCTGGCCCTGACACGCGCCGTCAGCCGGGCTGTGACAATACCTGTCATTGCTTCGGGAGGTGTGGGGAAAAAGGAACACCTTTATGAGGGCGCTGTCTTTGGTGAGGCTGACGGTCTTTTGGCCGCTTCCATTTTTCACTTTGGAGAAGTCTCCATAGAGGAAACAAAAAAATACCTGCAGGAAAAGGGAGTTGTCATCCGCTTATGAAAGTGGTTTCGGAAAAGATCGACCTGTTAAGATTTGACGATAAAGGGCTAATACCGGCAGTTGTCCAGGATGTAAAGAGCGGGACGGTCCTTATGGTTGCCTATATGAACCGGGAAGCCCTGGAGAAGACCCTGCTGGAGGGAAGGACCTGGTTTTACAGCCGCAGCCGCCGGTGCCTATGGGCCAAAGGCGAGACTTCGGGCCATATTCAGAAGGTGACGGCCGTTTATTATGACTGTGATGCCGATACCCTGCTGGTCCAGGTTCACCAGACCGGTGCGGCCTGTCATGAAGGCGCCTTCTCCTGTTTCAGCAGGCTGCTGGCAGCAGATGGGGAGCCTGTTTCGCATGAATGGGCCGCGTTGTCCTGGCTGGAAGAACTGGTTAAAGACCGCAAAGAAAAACTGCCCCCCGGATCATATACCACCTACCTATTTGAGCAAGGTCTTGACAAGATCTTAAAAAAGGTGGGGGAGGAAACGACGGAAGTAGTTATTGCGGCCAAAGGCGGGAAGGAAGAAGAAATCATTTATGAGACGGCGGACCTGTTTTACCACCTCCTGGTATTATTGAGACAAAAGGATATCGACCTGAAAAAAGTCTGGGCGGAACTTGCGAAGCGGCACCGGGAAAAATAGAGAGATGTACTAAAGACGGCGAACAGGTACATGAAGGTGAATAAAATAAGATAACTGAGGAAAAACTAATAAACAGGATTCTGGCTTCAGATGGAGATTTAACTCCATCTGAAACTTAGACAGAGTTGATTATATGAATGACCGGTTTATGAACGGTTTAATTGCCGGGGCTGCCGGAGGTCTGGCTTCTATAATTGTGGATACATTTTTTGTAGATATACTGCATTTTGGGACGTTACGGTTTGCAGATTTTGCAGGTATTTTAATATTGGGCAGTAAGCCTGCAAGTATTGGGGAATTCATTTTTGCCAAGATTGGGCATCTTGGTTTCGCCGCAGTGCAGGGCGTTATTTTTGCCTATCTGATTATAGCCCTATCCAACAGGTACATTATTGCAAAAGGAATTGTTTACGGGTTGGGTGTTTGGTTTATCTCCTATGTAACCACTTTTTTATTTAAGGTGCCTCAGTTAACTGATATTAGTTTGAATTCGGCGATAGTGGATTATTTAAGTTCGGCTGTCTACGGGGCAACTCTTGCTTACTCATTTGGCATGCTGGAACAACGTGGAGCATCAATATAAAGTGGTATCGTCGGGGGAATAAGAATAGAAAAATTTGAAATAAGGGATAAAAATACCGAAGCTATGGCTGTTAGCCATAGCTTTTATGATTAAGGATTGAGTATAATATAAGTTGTTATGGCAGGAGGCAGATAAGGAGGCAGGCACACTATGGAGAATGCAGCAATCAGCATTAAAAACCTGACAAAGACCTATAATGGATTTACAGCCGTCAACGACCTCACTTTTCAGGTGGAAAAAACCGAGTGTTTCGGGCTGCTGGGACCGAACGGCGCAGGAAAGACTACAACCATGAAAGTAATTTACGGGAAATCGGAACCTGACAGGCGAGCGGACACGAGGATAAACATTTTCGGATACAATGCGCCAAAAGATGCCCTTATCATCAAATCTTTTGCCGGAATAGTCCCCCAGCAGGATAATCTTGATTCCGGACTTAATGTCACAGATAATTTATATATTTATGCCAAATTTTACGGCATCCCTTCCGGGGAAGCGAAAAGGAAAATAGAAGAACTGCTTTCTTTCATGGAACTCCAGGATAAGGCCAGGGCTAAAATCAGCGAGCTTTCAGGGGGTATGCAAAGAAGAGTTACTATAGCCAGGGCCCTGCTCAACAACCCCAGACTCCTGCTCCTTGACGAGCCCACAACAGGACTGGACCCCCAGGTCAGGCATCTCATCTGGAATAAACTGCGTGAGCTGAAAGAGAGGGGTGTAACGGTTCTCCTTACGACCCATTACATGGAAGAGGCGTTTACGTTATGCGACAGGATTATTATTATGGACATGGGCAAAAAGATACTGGAAGGAAATCCGCGTGAACTTTTAGCCGCGCACCTGGAAAAGTTCGTGCTGGAAATATACGGCGCGGGAAAGAATGGCGAGGATGTTTCAGCATATTTCAAAAACAGCGGCATCAGGTACGAGCCTTTCCAGGAAACCCTCTTTGCCTACAGCAATGATGCGGAAAGTTTATCCCGGCTGGGGGAGCGACTGAAACCCGGCGCTTATTATATACGCCCGGCCAATCTTGAGGATTTATTTTTGAAAGTGACTCCGTAAAGTTAAAATGAAAAACTAGCACA
>Ga0228535_1002158_pt1 | contig 20971 bp, 15 predicted proteins | sample SJ1metagenome_FD_168457 | JGI IMG/M metagenome (GOLD analysis project Ga0228535, IMG submission 168457) | Enriched culture of PCE-dechlorinating microbial communities from Ithaca, New York, USA - SJ1 | ecosystem: Engineered > Modeled > Simulated communities (microbial... > Unclassified | place... | reverse complement strand
GGCGTTGTTATGGCTATACTGCTTAATACTTTTGTGAAGTTAAACGTGCTGGCTGCACCGGCATTGTGGGTATCTGTTGCTGCGTTCCGAACATAGAGGGTTAGATTGCCAGTTAGATCCGGTAAGTTCGGAGAACTTGGATCATATGCAACATAATCTGTTCCATTGGTTGAGAATTCCATGGCTGAAGTTAAACCGGTTAAAGTGTTAGAGGTATCATCTGCTTCGACACCTGTGATTACCAAACCCGGGATTCTTGTAATAAGTGCAGTCTCTGAACTTGATACCGAACCGGTAGCATGAATATTATCAGAAGTAACCTCTACAGTAAAACTACTGCCAATGTCTTCTAATTTCAAAACATACGTTTGAGAAGTTTCACCATAGATAGGACTTCCATCTTTATACCATTGATAACTCAAAACATCTTCACTTGTGTCAGGTGTATAAACCAAACTCGAAAGATTAGCTGTTAAGGTTTGTCCGTATATTGGGTTACCGTCAATTGTTAAAACTCCCGAAAGTTGGGGTAAAGCCGTCACTGAACTAGTAGCGACATCATTAGTGGCTACCAAATCTAATGTCGTCGCATCAACAGTAGCTGCGAACGTAAAATTCGAACCACTCGAGGCATCTGCCGGTACTTTGACAACATAAATTAGCTTGACCGTTTCTTGACCAATCACATCCCCGATTGTCCAAACATTGTCCGTAATCGTTCCTCGATCAGGAGTAATCGAGTTTACGCTAACACCGGAAGGAGGAACAAGATTTACGAATACACCATGTGAATCTGCAGTACTTAGATTATCGACATACAAAGTGTAAGTAATCTGTTGACCGATAGCGACTGGTACAGGATCTGCTTGAATAGACACCATCATATCCGCAGATATATGAATAGTATTGGTTACCGTTGAAGTATTATCTGTAAGATTCGGATCTGTGGCATCACTGCTCACCGTTACTGTATTACTAATACTACCTGTAGCATCCGAATCGATGATTCCACGAATCATCACTGAACAATCCCCACCGGCTACAACTGTTCCGGCGTTAAACGAACTAACCCATGGACGAATCCCATAGGCCGATTTACATTGAGACCCTTCGGTTTCACTCAAAATTCCTGGCAGAACATCTTCAATAATAAAGTTTGCTGCATCACTTGGACCCGCGTTCCCATAGGCGATCCAATAGAGAATCGTTGCACCACCTGTGACTTCATCTGCTTCGCTATAAAGTGTTTTTGTTACCCACAAGTTTGCGATTCGTTCGATACTTAATGTTACAGAAGCAGAGTTATTGGTATAATCCTCTTCCGGTATACCGCTACTTACATAACCGGATAAAGATAGATTCCCCTCCGCACTACTCAATAAGTCACCTTTTACATAAATCTCTTGTGAAGACGAAGCAGCAATCGAGGAAATCTCGATACTTCCTGTATATGAGTTCCACGTGGTGTTATCTAACGAATACTGTGGATTCTGCAAAATGTCTATGACTTCATTTAGTGTGACACCAGATGCTATGGTGGCTAAACTGTGATTTTGAATCGTCCATGAATAAACAACAGGTAAGCCAGCTACTATACTGGTTGGTTCATTTAATGTTAAGCTCAAGGCAATGGATTTACTGAGCGAGATAGATAAAGCAACCGAATTATTAGCTGCAACTGGATCATAGGCCGCAGTTGAAACAGAAAAGCTTGGTGTTAGTGGATCTGAAGCAGCTTCTAAAACCATACCTCTAATCTGTAATGTTCGAATTTCATTAGGGGTCAAAGTACCTAAATTAAGGCTTCCATTCCAGGTTTCCCATGATGAAGATGCAGTAACATAATATTCTAAATTGCTAATTTGAGTGTCTGAAATCGTTGAACTTACCGTGGTATTACGTGAATCGCTGGGGCCATTATTAGTTATACTTAATGAGAACTCGACTAGTTCCCCGGCTATAATTGGAGTTGTAGTAGTTTGAGCAAGGAGAGAAATATCTGATTTTGCTGAAACCGTTGTTTGCAAACTGGTAGATACTGTTGGAGAGCTGTCACTAGTGACAGTAACCGAGTTCGTTAGAGTACCTAAATAACTACTGCTTAAATCCCCTCGAAGGGATACATAATTCACGCCAGGGATAGCATAAAAAGTAGATAAACTTCTGACCCCACTCCAAGGTTGCCATGAATTACCGTTATTCAAAGAAAACTCACCATTGCTAATCCCGTTTGGAAGAATATCAGTAATGTTTACATTAATTGCATCGCCTGGTCCTTGATTATTAACCGTCAACAAATATTGGATTTTTTCACCGGCATAAGCAGTGGCGGGACCGGACTTGACAACCGTTAATTCAGGAGCAAGTGAACCGGAAATATCGTTAGGAACGACAGAAGCCAGGCTATCAAAGGCAACCGAATTTCCGATCATAAAATCTTTTCCGATCGCATTTGGGTTAGTAGATGTACCAAAAAAGATTTTTACAGGTGTTGTCCCGGAAATCTGTGGTTTTCCTGATAATCCAGAAACTTGATTGATTGCAGAAATTGGTACTTGAAAATCTAGAAAATAGTGAGCATAACCGTCGTTAGTAGTTGAAACACGTACGTGATCACCATTGCTGGTGATCTTGCTATAGACTGGGGTATAAGTGGTTCCTACTGCCGGAGCTACATAGACGGTACTGGGATTGCCGCCGTGAACACCAGCAGTCGCAACGTGAACGAAGGTGCCTGTGCCATCATCGGCAGCAAATTCCACGAGCCAATATCCGGATGCAATACGACCACTCTGTGCGGGATTCCCCCTTAAGCGCATACGGAAGAAAACGTTTTCACCATCGGAATTGATAAAAACGCTTGGGTGCACACCATCAACGCTTATTAGGTCAGCGTTATCGGGGCTTTCATCTGCTACATCATAAATTAAACCACCGCCTAGTGCAGGATATGCATACCAAGTCGTAGGCCAAACACCCGGACTAGCCGCCAAAACTTGCTGTGAAATTAGCAGTATCAGCAGTACAAAAACTAGGTAAAACGGAAGTGATTTTTTAGTATTTCGTAACATGTTCGTACCCCTTTTCAGTACTATTATAATAATAGTTATCATTATTATAAATGAGGATAGGTAGGTTTACAACTGAGCGAATCTAAAGCGAATTAATAGTTTTCTGTAGTAATGAAATATCTCTTGCTTTTCTATTCTCTTTCTCATCATATATTTCCTACAGGCACAAATAAAAAATCACTCCGATTTTCATCAGAGTGACAATACTAAATCGCTGCTCTCTTTAATTCTAAAAGTTTCAAAATAAAGATTTTCCAAAGGAATCCATTCCTTGAGAAAGCGCTGGTGCATGAAAGGTCCATTGCGTTTGAGAATACGTTGACTTTGTTCTTCCGGAGTAAGATCAAGAAAAACTTTTATGTCATAATAAATTCTTAAAGTTGGATGCTGACTATAAGAACCCTCGATTATATTAAGTCTTTTCGGTTGATTTTGCACTGTTGCAGAGAAAGTCATGCTTTGACAGTCAAAAATCCGATATTCAAAAGCCCTGCCTTCCGATAAAGGCGTTATTACTTCTTCCAAAAATCGCTCATGATCAACATTGCCCCCAGGTTCAAGTAATCTTTCAGGGGTTCGTTGCTTTTCTTGTAGAAAAAAATCATCCATATGAAAGAGATTGCAATCATATTTTTGTTGAAGCAGCGCAGCCAGAGTGCTTTTACCTGCACCACTATATCCATCGATCGCTACCAGCACTCGATCCTTGCTTTCGAGCAAGTGATCGAGTCTTTTGAATAGATCTTCAAGGTTATGCAGTTTCATCTTAGGAGCCCTTGGGAATAAAACCGGCTTTTTCTAAAGCTAAAACCAGAATTGGGATCAACACGATTTGTAAAATGATTCCCGGAATCGCATTGATAAAAGCTCCCGCCATGAATGCAGGCCAAGTGAAGGCTCCGCCTCGGCTGGCAAGCAACATGTACATTGCACTGCCCCAGACGATTCTTCCTCCAAGCATCGCGCTGAGTAATGCAACATAAACCGTCCAAGGTTTTTTGGGAAGCAAACTATAGATGAGACCGGTCAATGCACCATATGTGGCTAACTCAAAAGCCATGGCAATAGCAACCGGAAACATAGGGGGCATGCCAAACATGAGGCTGCGTAAAATCGGGGTTACAAAACCTACGATCAAACCATAAGGCCAGCCACAAATGAAACCGGTAAGTAACACCGGTAAGTGCATAGGTAATAACATACTTCCAATGCTCGGGATTTGAGCGGTTAAAAATGGAAGCACTAAACCTAAAGCCAATAGAAGACCGGCATAAACCATCTTCTTAGTAGAACTCTTTTGCATGAAATGTTCCTCCTCATAAAAAAATACCACAAAGATGCCTGCCTTGAGCAAGCTTTTACCTTCGTGGTGTTGATTTTTCACAAAATTTTGACTAAAATGCCAACTTCAGTTGACGGTTGAGCTTATTTTACCATAGTGTTATGGAACAAGCAAGCATCTTACAAACATCGACAAAAATCAGCTCTGCTTTCCCAATAATCGAAACATATTTTTCTTATAAGCTTCCACTCCGGGTTGATCAAAAGGGTTTACACCTAAAAGATATGCGCTCATGGCACAAGCTTTCATAAAGAAATAGACCAAGTAACCAAACGAGGAAGCATTGAGATTGGCGATCTGCAGAACAACGCTAGGAACTCCACCCTCTACATGTGCTTGCAGAGTACCTTCCATGGCCATGCGATTGATGAAGCTCATGGTTTTGCCTTCGAGGTACTGCAAGCCATCCCCTTCTTCTCCTGTTCCTATGATTTCCATGTCTTCTTGAGTTTCTGTAATGTCGATGACGGTTTCAAACAGATGGCGGGGGCCATGCTGAATGTATTGCCCCATAGAATGCAGGTCAGTCGTAAAACTGAGATTGGCGGGAAACAAACCTTTTCCCTGTTTACCTTCGCTTTCACCGAAAAGTTGCTTCCACCATTCAGTTAAATAGAAGAGTTTGGGCTCGTATTGAACCATTAACTCGATTTGCTTGCCTTGTTGCATCATCCAATGACGGATCACGGCATAGCTGTAAGCAGGATTGTCTTGTATATTTGGAGTACTGCATTCATGATAAGCAACTTTGGCACCCTGCAAAACTTCGGTAATGTCGATTCCTGCAAAAGCCATGGGTAGCAAACCGACCGGTGTTAAAACCGAATATCGACCGCCGATATCGGAAGGGACTGTGAAACTTGCATAACCTTCACGTTTTGCCATTTCGCGTAAAGCCCCTTTGTCGCGATCAGTCGTGATCACGATGCGTTTTTGAGACTCAGTTTTGCCATAACGTTTCAGCATGTATTGACGCAAAAATCGAAAAGCTAAAGCTGGTTCCGTGGTTGTGCCGGATTTTGATATCACATTCAAGCTGACGTCACGTTCACCAATTTCTAGCAGCAGTTGGTTCAAATAAGCTCCGCTTAAGTGGTGCCCTGCAAAATAAACATTCGAAGTAAGCGAGGGATTTAACATTTCAATGGCAGCTCTAGCTCCGAGGTAGGAACCTCCAATGCCAATTACGATCAGTACATCGGAATGAACACGTAAAGCTTTGGCTGTGGATTGTATGAGTTCAATCTCTTTCAAGTCCGGTGATATTGGTTTATCTACCCAACCTAAATAATCTGAGCCTTCTCCTCCACCTTGGTGAATCAAATCATGGCAACAAAGCATCTCAGAGCTCAATCGGCCATGGAGCAAATGTTGCAACTCGCTCGGCAAGTAGGAAGTTTGTATCTGTAAAGCATTCATAAAGAGCCTCCTATGTGAATAATTACTAGAGCCTATTTCTCTGAATTGATTCGCTTTTCCTCCTTCGCTTGGGTTCACTTGGGGACGGTTCTCTACCCTTGATTTATTCCTGTTAAATGGTAATTATCGAAGGCAGAGAACCGTCCCCAACGTTATGTACATGAAAAAACCTCGGGGTTTAGCCCGAGGTTTAAGGAGACAGAATTAAGCTTGTTGAGTAATTAAACGGTCAACAAGAAGAGCGAGTTCAGCTTTGGTCAAAGTGTTTTCCGGACGGAAGCTACCATCGGTATATCCTTTGAAAATTCCTTGGTTATACAAAGCCACTAAAATCCCACGTTCGGTAGGAGTTAAGCCTGCGAATTCATTGAAGGGGAATCCTACTTGGGAATAAACTGGGGTAACAGTTAAGCCAAGGGCGTCTGCTAACATTGTAGCAACATCCATACGAGTAAACACATCGTCTACTTCAGCGGAATCAGATACAAAACCAGCATCTTGAGCTTTTTGCAAAGCTTCTTCAGGAGTATCGTTCATTGCGGCGATTCCTAAAACTTTAGCAAATACTGCAACACCAGTGCCGGTATCTAAAGTAGATTGGGGATTGAAGTCACCATTAGCATCTGTGGTCATGAGACCTTGTTCAATTAAAACTGTAACAGATCCTGCGAACCAGTCGGTGGGTTCAATGTCTTGAATACCAGCAGCATCGAGTTCATCTTCAATTTGAGAAACCGGTTTGCTTTCGCCAGTGGCGGTCTGATCAGAGTATACAGTACCGGGAACGGTCGTTGCAAAAACGCTCATTTGGGAAAACACGAGAACCGCAACCATTACGAATAGAATTGCTTTTTTCATAATTTTCATCTCCTTATATTTTGTTTTATTATAACCCCCCCTAAGGGGAAAGTCAACTAATATTTGTGAACATTATAATAATAATTATTATTTAGTCTACACTTCTCTCTATGTTTTACCAACTTTTAACAAGATTATGCTAAAACCTTGCTGGTTATGATCTCCTTCATCTCTAAATAGACCACATTAATCTTTGGATTCCGAATCACACTGCCCATCCAAGGAACACCAACATATTTTTCATTTTCTTTTTCTCTACCAGTCTCCTCATTGATTAAAAATAGCAACCAATCGCTGTGACTCTTGAGTTCCTGTAGGCTCCTCGCCGATTGGATCAGTGTTTCAGCTTTGTCAAATTCACCATAGGCAAGATACGCCTTCCCCGCGTAAAACCCAATCGTCTTGTTCTTCGCTAAGGACTTATCTTCAAGTAATAAAATTACCTGATCAAGAAGAGCCTTTCCATTTTCAACGTTTCCTGCTTTGATTAATTCGATCCCGTACTCATTATATCCTCTTGCTAACCATTCATAAGCATCTTCTTGTTTTTTGACTAAAGTTAAATAAACTTCAGCTTGTTCTAACGCACGTTCATACTCTTCAAGATCAAAGTATAAGCTCATTAATCTTTCAACATAATCAGCGTTCTTTGGGGCCAATTCGACAGCTCTTACTGCAGCAATTCTTTGCTTTTCAAGCCAACTGTTTTGCTCAGCAGTAGTTTTGCATGTGCGTGCCATCCATTGATAAATCTCCGCTAACCCGGCAAAATATCTTGCCTGTGTGGAATCTAACTCCGCCGCCTTCAGATAATATTCCTCGGCTTCACTGACTTGCCTCTTCTGATACGCCTTTGCGGCTAAAATAGCATAATATTCCGCGTCTGACAACAACTTTTTCGCTTTTGATTCTTCAACAACGCCTCTGTCTAGAAGTTTACTTAATAAAATCTCGTTCTTATCTTTCATATTGGTTTTCAAAGCTTGTGTTGATATCGCCACACACCCGTCGCGCATTAGCTCATCCGGTTTGTTTTGCAGATAAGCAGCAGTAAGTAGCCCGGCTTCGTTAGCTTTCTCAACAGCTTTTTCGTATGTAAAATCCGCATCGGCTGACTTGGAGTCCGAATAACCCAAAGAACGTAAAACAAAAGTAACAAACATTTGCTCACTGGCAAAAAGGGAGGAACCAAATTCTGTATCCGAAATCCCTAAAGTGAGTTTATTCTTATACGCATAGGCAACGTAAGGTTTCCACCATTCACTGACGTCTTGAAACGGGATAGCCGATGTTTCTGCCTTTGCTTCCTCTTCTAATCCAAGCATACGCAACAACATCATCAAAGCTTCTAAACGGGTGGGTTGTCGTTCGAGTTCGAACCCCTGTTCTGTCCCTTTAAACAATCCCAAATCCTTGAGAATTTCTGCTTCGCTTTCGAATTGCGGTTTGTATTCCTTTGCATTCATCGGAGAAGCAATCAGCAGAGTCCCAAGCAAAATTAGGATGAGAAAAGTAAACGATTTCTTCATAAAAACACCCCTCTACTATTGTAAGACGCTACTGCTCCCATGTCAAACATAATGCGATTTCAAATAAGTTACAAAAGACTCAATCCTGTAATATACCGGATTCTATAATCCCTTTTATCTCCTTATAAACCGGTGTCGCTTCGACATACCCCATCCAAAGGATCCCTTTATATTTGGCATTCTCCTCTTCTCTGCCGGTGAGTTGATTTAGCAAATACAGCAAACGGTCGCCTTCCATTTTGAATTCCAAGGAAACGCCCCGTGCTAAGGTGATCCATTCTTCCGCTTCCTGGAAACGCCCCATGATCAGTGCTGCTTTTCCACTATAATAACCAACCGTCTTGTTGGAGCGACTATCTTCATTCGACATTAAAGCAATGCAAGCTTCAAAATAAGCTTTGGCTTGGTCAACATTCCCTTCCCTAAGATGCTGCAAACCACCTTCAACATACCCTTTGGCAACAAGCTCATAATTTGCCTTTACCAAGGGCTGAGTCTCAAGTAACATCAACGCTTGCTCCGCCGCTTTTGTAAACATGTTTGCACTAAAATAGACGCTGGTCATAATTCTGTTGTAATAAGGATAATAACGATCTAGCTGAATCGCTCTTTCTCCATGACTGACTGCTTTTTCTAACCATTGATCTTTTTCGGCTTTCAAATCACTGGTATAGGCCATCCAGGCATAAAGGTCAGCCAATTCAGCTTTGGGTCCGGCATTCAAAGGATCATACATCGATGCTTTTTCATAAGCCGTGATTGCTTGCACCGCTACAATCTGCTTCTTTGCTTTGGAACCTACATCCATTTGATACCCGGCCAAGCTAAACGAAATACTGGCTAACCCAACCACGGCAATTAACCCTAAGCTCGCCCATTGGATTGAAGTTTTGGGCAATACCAGCGGAACAATGTTCTTAGAAGCCGAAACGCCATAAGCCGCTCCAACTGCGATCATGCCCCAAAATAGATAACCCATAGAACTAAAGCTTAAGTTAAAATCAATCACCGAATGAACGGCTAAGGCCAAGAAGGCCGATAAAACGGCAGCCGCTTCGATACGATGCTTCAGTTCAAGTTGACGTAGTCGCCCAAAAAACATAGAAGCAGTCGATACAAAAATCAAACCGACAAAACTTAAGATTCCAAGAATACCCGATTCCACAAAAACTTGAAGATAATGATTATGTACTAGTCTCGCCGCATAATACAGCTTTTGCACGCTCTGATACAACGAAGCAAAGCCACCTCCGCCGTAGCCCAACCACCATTGGCGTTGGATCAAAGTCCACGCTTCTTTGTAAAACTCTAACCGCATCACAACCGAGTTGGTCTCAAGATTGATGTCTTGCATCCGATTCAATACATTTTGCGGGATATTGGTCAAAATGAATTGTTTTACAGCCTCACCAATCACCGGGCCTTTAAAAACCCCAACCAGAATCACGGCGATACCGGTCAACGCTAACATCATGCACTTGTTCGTCGTGCTAATTGGTAATCTCAACATCGCACCAAACACGAGCATAAGAACTGAAGCTAACGCAGAGCCGATCAACAACCATTCAAACGTCGTTCCTAATGCACCCGCTTGAGCCGCAACATTGAATTTCTGCAGGGTAACCACCATGGGTGCCATTAGGGCAACAACTGTTAAGAAGCTTGGAAAACGAGCTCCACTGGGCATGACCAAAAATAAAACTAAGAAAACCAAAGGCGGGAAAACCAAAAAAACACCGCGTGAGCTTGTGAAAAACAAAGCCATTAGTAGAATATGTCCAACACCGGCCAGAATTGCTTTCACCCACAATTTCTTGCTGTTGAGGATCAACGCGATCAGCAAAAGCGCGATCAGTAAAAAATAGACGGCAGCAGTGTTAGCGTATTGAAAGGTAGAATGGATGCGCGAACTGTTAATGGTCGCCCAATCTCCGGTGAAAAATCTCGTATAACCGGCGACCCCCAAAAGTGCGGAAACCAATCCCCCGGCAGTCAAAGGAACGAAAAAGAGGGTTGCGATTTGTTCTTTGTGTTCTCGGAAATAGTCAAAAAGCACGACGAAAATCAGCAAATAGATTATTAATTGCATTACAGCTTCAATATTCCCCCTCGGATTGACCGATGTGAAAAAAGATAGCAAATACGCCGCCAGTAATCCCAACCCGCAGTAGAAGGTGCTATGGCGCAGCAATAGAGCCTCTTGATCACGCCACTTTAAAAATAAGTAGGCACCTCCCAAGAAAGCTAACACAGCAAACGAAAAAAACATTTCATAAGCAAAAAATAAACCACGGAAAAGCGGACCCACCGCGAGGACAAAGACCATCGCTACAACTAACCACTTTTTCACTATGACACCTCTTAAAAACTTAATTCCATTTCATTCGCTTTTGTCTGGTTTGATTCCTTCTTAAAAATAATTCTTATTTAACCAACCCATAGGTTCGATTAACCGGTTGAACATAAATGATTCCATTCCCAGGTAGATCGATCTGTAAAGACTCACGAATCGATGCAACAATACTATCTGTCTTTTCTTGTTCGGCCAAAATCAATACTATTTCCTTTTCCGGTTCAATATCCATTGCAAATAAACGCGCTGTTTCATGGGTTCCCGAACCTCTCCCATTGATCACGGTTCCACCCTTTGAGCCGGCTTTCACGGCGGCGTCGATCACCAATTCCGCTTTACCTTTATCTACAATGATCGTTATTGCTTGATACACCATCTCAGTATCTCCTCTTTCTTGCGTTATCTGATCAAACGCACAACTCTTTGTGCCTAACACTGCACAAATTGTCGTACTATAAGCAATCCCTCGATTTGGTTTGCCAAAATTCATAGATCGAGCTATTTCATCGAGGGCTTTGTATGCTATCTCTTTTTCAGCCACCATGAGCACGATTTCTTTTCGTACATCGGCCAACCCCATAAAATCCCAAACTGTATTGCGTGCAGTACCCTTTGCATAAAGCATGGTTCCTCCCGGCAAACCGAGTTGTTTTGCCATTTTAACCACTTTGCTACCTTCACCGTGATTGACAATCACATTAATCAATTCCACACTTTTCTCAAAATCTATACTCATGAAGAAATTCCTGCCTTTCCGGATTTGGCTCGGAAAACCATACCCAATATTTGTAATGTAATCAAGGGTGCCATGGCAACCATAGCAATTACGCCAAAGCCATCGGTCATCACATTGGCTCCTTCTATGGCACTTGCTACTCCTTGTGAGAACGCTAAGATGAAACTGGCCGTCATCGGTCCCGATGCCACGCCCCCGGAATCGAACGCAATACCTACGAACAATTTCGGCACAAAATACATGAGCAGTATCGAAAAAGCATAACCCGGTAAGAGAAAATGCCACAATTGGAGATTTGGAATGAGAATGCGTAACATCGATAAAGCCACAGCGACTCCCACACCTAGCGCCAAAGCTGCTAAAACAACAGATCGTTTGACATAACCTGTGGTAACGTCTTCTATTTGATGCGTTAAAACACTAACTGCCGGTTCTGCTAGAATTGTCACGCTTCCCAATACAAAGCCAGCAATCACCACATAGGCCGGATGCATGGCAGCTAATTGAGCTCCCACAATGCGACCCACTTCCATAAAGCCGGCATTGACACCTAATAAAAAGAGAATCAGTCCGACTAGAGTAAAAACCAGACCAAACATGATGTGCCTTAATTGACGAAGGGGTAACCTTAAAGAAAAAACTTGATAAGTCAAGAAAATGATAAGGATAGGGAGAAGTGATAGCATGACTTCCCCGCTCACAATTGGAAGTTTCGTTAAAAAAGGAGTCGTTATACCTTGATAAACAGTAGAAGGAGGAAGCGATCCGGTTTGAACGGGATCAACCCCCGAATTACGAAAAACACTCATCAGCAACACACCCAAGATCGCGCCACCTGAAGCAATTGCCACCAGCCCAAAGCTATCTTTTTCTGAGGCCTTGCTGTCTTTTTTAAGCTTTGATACACCTACTGACAACGCCAAAATAAACGGTACTGTCATAGCACCGGTTGTGGCACCCGAGGAATCGAAGGCAATGGCTAATGAATCGGAAGAAACAAATAGGGACAAGCCAAAAATCGTCAAATACAGAATTGTTAAAAGTTTATATAAAGGAAAGTTAAAGACAATACGGATCAAACCAAATGCAACTAAAGCGGCTACTCCCAAGGAAACGACCATGACTAAATCCAATTTTGCTAAGCCGCCTCCTGTGATTTGCGAAACCTGTTCTGCCAAAATATGCAAATCGGGTTCAGCAATTGAGATGAAAAACCCTAAGAATAGTCCGGCAATGATGACAATCAAAACCTTATTACTCCTAGCGATCCCTTTCCCCAAGGCATTACCAATGGGAGAAATTCCGATATCAACCCCAAATAAAAAAATGGTAAGACCAAAGATGATCAGCAGTGCACCTATTATAAAACGAAGGAACACATCCTGTGACAAAGGGGCGAGTGTAAAGTGTAACAGGACCACTATGATCGTAATTGGAAGCACCGCACTCAAGACTTCTTTCATCTTTGAGAATAAAACATTCAACTCATTCATCCTTTCAGAGCATAATCAACTATTATTATTCGCTTTCTGATTCAAAATTTCCTGTTGAAAAAAAACTACCTCTAACGTTTGCTAGAAGTAGTTTTTCAACTTAATTCTTTAGTTTTGGATCCAATGCATCTCGCAAGCCGTCTCCAACCAAGTTCAATGACAATGCAATGGTCGCTATCGTTAAACCAGGAAATAAGACTCCATACATCGAGACTCGCATAAAGCTTTTTGCATCAGAAAGCATTGAACCTAATTCAGGTGCTGGGGGTTGTTGCCCCAATCCCAAGAAGCTGAGGGCGGCTGTATTGAGAATTTGAGTTGCTACCGACATCGTCGTTTGCACGATTACAGTACCAATTGCATTCGGTAAAATATGCTTAGCGATAATATAGGCCGAAGAGCATCCATAAGATTTGGCGGCTTCCACATATTCCATATCGACGATGTTTAAAATTGCTGATCGGGTTACTCGCGTAAACCCAGGAATTTGCGAAATAGTCAAAGCAATAATCAAATTTCGAACACCTGGTCCGAGCGAGGCTGATATGGCTATCGCTAAAAGCAAGGTGGGTATCCCCATAAGCATATCCATGATTCTCATCACTATATCGTCTACTCTTCCCCCATAATAGGCTACCAATGAGCCAATCGTACTGGCAATGACAGCAGAAAAGAGGGTTGCAGTGAAGCCAATAGTTAATGAAACCCTAGACCCAAATAACACTCGCGAAAAAATATCGCGTCCATAATCATCGGTACCAAATGGATGTTCCCATGAAGGAGCTAGGAAACGTTCGGTAAATTTATGCGTGATCGCATCTTCTTCATAATCAGTGACGACCCCGGCAAATAACGCAAAAAGCAAAACAACGGAAAGTGTCACTAAGCCTACCATAGCTAATTTACTCTTACGAAATCTTCGCCAAGTTTCTTCCGCTTTACCTTCTTTGCGGAAAGCCAATGCATTAGGTTGCACTTTTTTTACCCCCTTTTGCATAACGAGCTTTCACCCGCGGATCGATATATCCGTAAAGTAAATCAACAGCCAGCATGATCATTACATTTAATACTGCTAAAAATAAGATACAAGCCGTTGTTTGAGGAATATCTTTAGATCGTATTGATGCTATAGTCAATGAACCTAGTCCGGGAATACCAAAAATTGATTCTACTAAAACGGTTCCTCCCATAAGATAACCAAAACTTATTCCAATTACCGTGATCACCGGTAACAATGCATTCCGCAAGGAATGTTTAAAAATTATAGTTGTTTCTGAAGCGCCTTTGGCTCTTGCGGTTCTCACATAATCTTGACGAATCGTTTCAAGCATGTTGGAACGAGTTAATCGAATTATTGAAGCAGCTGTTCCCAATGACAAGGTCAAGACGGGCATTACAAAGTGTTTAGGAGTTATCACTCCGGTAAAAGTCGAGGGTAACCAGCGTAATTGCAATGAAAAGAAAATGACCAACATCAGAGCTAACCAAAATTGAGGAACTGCAGCAAAAAACATCGCTATGATTGTACTTGTAAAATCAATGAATGAGTACTGTTTTACTGCTGATATAATTCCGATTGGAACACCAATGAGTATCGCGACGCAAATCGATAGTACACCAAGCCGGAAGGTAACTCCAAAACGTGAAAATATCTCATCAAAGACGGGCTTTTGCGTTCGGTAAGAGGTTCCAAAATCACCTGTAACGGCATGGAAAACATAACGAAAATACCGAACAAGAAAAGGATCATTCATACCCATCTCTTCATTCAGTTCTGCGATTTGCTCTTTTGTGGCGGTGGGTCCTAGGATTTCTGTAGCAGGATCACCGGGAGTAAAAGACATGATGCCGAAAACTATAAACGAAACCCCTATTAAAATCGGTAACAAAAGCAGTAATCGCTTAAATGTGTACTTTAACATACTCGTATCCTTCCTGCTTCGGCTGTGATGAATACCGGGAACGGTTTTACAACCGTTCCCAAAACTTTCCAACTAGAGTTACTTTGTCCAAGCCATATCTTCAACGGATGAAAAACCATTGTTAAAGGCGCGTGCAATGGATAAATCAGGGTCATAACATGCAGTTACAACACGACGATAAATTGGAATCAGCACTACATCTTCGTACAATTTCTGCTCGATTGGAGCATAAGCTTCTTTTCGTTGTGCTGGATCAAGAATGGATGCACCATTGTCAAATGCGGCATCTACTGCTTCATCATTTAAGCGTGAGAAGTTATATCCACCAATTGCATTGGAGTGAAGTGTAGTACTCCATAATGCAACATCCGGATCAATGGTCATAACAATAGTGGACATCGAATAATTTCCACTCTTCATATCGGAAACCCAAGTATTAGCTTCTAATAATTCAACCGAAATATTGATGCCTACTTTTTTTAGTTGTTCCTGATAAACTATACCGATTTTTTTGTAATTTTCATAACCTACTTTGAAAGAAATCGTTTCTCCAGCATAATCGGTTTTAGCTAAGAATTCTTTCGCTTTTTCAACATTGTAATCAGGAATGTGGAATTCACCAGTGTAACCCACCGTTTGCTCGTCGTAGAGATGAGTAGATGCTTCAGCAATCCCATCCATTCCAAATTCGACGATCTCTTCGCGGTTAGTTGCATACGCGAGTGCCTTACGGAAATTAACATCTTTAATGAACGGTGCTTCTAAATTCATTACGATATATCCACTACCCATGGTAGGATTTAGATCTAACGTTAATAAACCTTCTTCCTTGATTTGTGGAGCAGCAATTGGGGGTATCGTGTAAGTTAAATCAATTTCTCCAGTTTGTGTAGCAATTAGTGCGGTTTCCGGATTCGTCAATACTACATAAGTAGCAGTTTTGATTTGGGGTTCTTCATCATGATAATCAGCAAATCGCTCTAAAACGACCTGAGCTCCAGCATCCCATTGAACAAAAGTATAAGGCCCCGTTCCAATTGGTTTAAGCGAAACCTGTTCTCCCGCTTCGGTTACAGCTTTTTCGTTCATAATGCAAACCTGAGCTGCAACAGCGTTCAAGAAGGGAACGTAGGGCTCTTCCAAAGTAATCTTTGCTGTCAAAGCATCGACGGCTTCAACTTTTGTTATCGATTTCGTGAAGTTTGCCATTTGATTTGATGTTTTTGCACGCTCCATAGAAAACACGATATCATCAGCCGTTAATTTTTCGCCGTTATGAAATAAAACATTGTCTTTGAGTTTAAAAGTGTAAACAGTTCCATCCTCACTCACTGAATAATCTGTTACTAAAACATTTTCGAACTCGCCATCATAAAAACGAAGCAAGGTGTCAAAAATATTGTTGTAGACAACTTTATCAAGAGTCATACCACTGTTGTAGGGATCAAACGATTTAAAATCAGAATAGACGGCGATTTTGACAGTGTCTTTTAAAACAGGATCTTCTACCGGAGGGGTGGGATCGGGTGTTTTCTGGCAACCGGCTAGCATTCCTAGAGCCATAACAAGAACTAACAGGACGGCAAGTAACTTCTTCTGGTATTTCATCTGAGCACTCTCCTTTACTTATTAGACTATTTATCAAAAAGTACGCAAGCTACTTTATGATTGACTTCAACTTCTCGCAAAGGTATATCTCTTCCCTCACAAGCCTCTGTTACGTAGGGACATCTAGCTGCAAAACGACATCCAGGTGGAGGATCAATCGGGCTTGTTAACTCACCTTGTATACTCTTTCGCTTGAAACCGGGGGAGCGTAATCGCGGGATTGGAATCGCATCTAGTAAAGCCTTTGTATAGGGATGAAGGGGGTTTTTAAACAATTCATCACTACTGGTCAATTCGATGCATTGACCTAAATACATGACCATGATCTGGTCAGAAATATGTTTTACGACGGACAAATTATGTGTGATAAACATATATGTCAAATCCATTTTGTCTTGTAAATCCATCATAAGGTTTAAAATCTGAGCTTGTATTGAAACATCTAGAGCTGAAACCGGTTCATCACATACAATAAATTTCGGCATCAAGGCTAATGCGCGTGCAACTCCTACCCGTTGTCTTCTTCCTCCATCGAGTTCATGTGGATAAGCATTATAAAGCCGTGGAGCTAAGCCGACAATTTCCATGAGTTCGTTGACTCGATCATCCAATTCTTTATTGGTTGGTAGGAATTTGTTGATTTTCATGGGCTCTAAAATAATGTCACTTAGTGTCATCCGAGGATTTAAAGAGGCATAGGGATCCTGAAAAATGATCTGCATGTCTTTGAATTTCTTACGAGCTAGCCGCTTATCAACACCAAGAATGCTCTCACCTTCAAAAAGAATCTCTCCAGCATCAGGTTCTAATAACCTTAACACGGTACGGCCTAATGTGGATTTCCCACAACCCGACTCCCCTACTACACCTAACGTTTGACCTTTTGAGATGCTTAAGCTAATACCATCTACTGCATGAATACGACCAGAAGGAGTGGGAAAGTATTTTTTTAGGTTTTTGGTTTCCAACAACGGTGTCAAAACCTGCATATCTTTCACTCCCTCTTCTCCGATTGCGCATAAAAATGGCACTGAATTTTGTGATTATCTTTTTCATACACTGCAGGAGCTGTACTCTTGCAGATTTCCATACACTTAGGGCAACGGGGATGAAATTTACAACCCGAAGGCAAATTTGTTGGATCCGGCATCAAGCCTTCAATTGGATTCAATCGATTTGCGTTAGAATGAATATCGGGTATTGAACCAAAAAGACCTTCCGTATAAGGATGATTAAACTCTCCATCGTAGATATCTTGAGCAGTTCCATATTCAACAATTTCTCCGGCATACATAATTGCAACCGTATCGCAGAATTCTGCAACAACACCTAAGTCGTGAGTTATGAGTAAAATCGATGTGTTGACTTTTTCTTTAAGCTCTTGCATCATGTCTAAAATCTGAGCTTGGATCGTAACATCTAGAGCAGTTGTAGGCTCATCCGCTAATAACAGATCCGGTTCACACGCTAATGCAATTGCAATAACGACACGTTGCTTCATCCCTCCGGAAAACTGGTGTGGATAATCGTTTTTTCGTGATTCCATAATCCCCACTAAACGTAGCATTTCCTCGACTCGATTCTCAATTTGATCCTTTGCTAAATTCATATGTAACCGTATTGCCTCGGCAATTTGCTCCCCGACTGTCAATACAGGATTGAGACTACTCATGGGGTCTTGAAATATCATAGAAATCTGACTGCCTCGGACCAAACGCATGTCAGCCTCGGTCGCTTTGATCAGATCGTGTCCTTGAAATAGAACTTCACCACCGATAATTCTTCCGTTTTGTTTAGGCAACAAGCGCAATAGAGTAAGAGCTAACGTGGTTTTTCCGGCACCGGTTTCTCCAACTAATCCAAGTGTTTCGCCTTTATTCATGCTCAATGAAATCGTGTTAATTGCATGAACTGTTTGACGATCGGCAGAATAGATCACCTCAAGGTTTTTAATATCCAGAAGTTTTTCTTGCATTTTTCTCCCCGCGTTTCTTCAATAGATTACTTCAAGAAATCGACCAACATGTTCATAGATTGAGCATTGATACCGTCTAGTAATTCTAGAACAGGAATTTTCACTTTCATACGAGAATTCAAATAATCTGTTGTTGCCGGAGAAGAACAGATTACCAAAAGTTTATCACCAAAATCCTGTAGACAATCTAACGTATCATCGTAATGAATCGATAATTCTATATCATTGCGCACTGAAAGCACCAAGTTTCTTAAAGCAGATATCGGTTCCCAACGTTGGCAGAAGAACCCAACTTTACTTTTTTCAGGCAGGCTTCGGAGGGCTCGGATCACTTGTTCGCGAATATTCTGCACCATACCACAAACCATTGGAGCATAAACTCCCTTTGTGTTTCGTAATCGAGAATAGTGAAAATAGGTAGTGACAATCGCACTATATTGATCTAGCTCATCCGAATTCTTTTTGATGTATTCATCAAAATCGCTTAGTAACATACCAACTACAGAATATCCCGTTGCTTCCTGAATTTGCATTTTTAAGAGTTCAATGGTTTTGGTATCGGTCTCTATGAAAAGGATCGGTTTATGTTCAACCGAACTTAAGTATTCTCTGAAGGTTTCTTCAAAGATAGAGCGAACATCTTCGGGTGTAAGTGCTGAACGCAAAACATTTTTGATTGCCTTTTGGAATTCTTTCGTACATTCTTCTACATTCTCTTCTACTGAAAGCACATAGGTACCAAAATGCGGACGCGTAACCAAGTATCCATCTTTTTCAAGCTTTTTATAGACACTGCGCACAGTATTGGCACTGATTTCGAGGTCCTCTGCTAACGTTCGTATGGTTGGTAAACGTTCTTCACGGGCAATATCCCCAGCAGAAATACTCCAACGAATATTGCTTTCCAATTGTTTAATGAAAGGCTCTGTAGACTGGGGGTTTAGCTTCCATTTGGCTTTGTAATCAAACATCGAAGAACCTCCCGTTTTTGTTCATTGTTTGTTGATTCATACTATTGTTTAAATATTATCATTGCACATATGGGTTGTCAAGTATTCCCGCTAACATCGTAAAAATATTTTTTTGAGCCTCATCTCTTTAATAATAATAAAATACTTCAACAAAGGACTTTACAACGAGACAACAATATTGTAGTATAATAAAATATAGATCACCCGTTATAATTGATTGATGCTATTGTTTACTCAGTGAATAAAGGAGCGCTCATCATGGACTTCACCCCTAAAAGCAAAAGATTCAAAGAGGTATTAACCAAACATGGCCTCGATGGTGCCATTGTATTATCACCAGAAAACTTCTTTTATTTAACAGGGTTAAGCGGACATCAACTATCTGTCTCTCGCACTCCGGGTTTTTCACTGGCCGTAATATCGGCAGACTCAAAGACACCGGTTCACATTACTACCATGGACTTTGAAGAACCCAGCTTCCGACTAGCCGCCACAGAAAATTACTATATTCAGAAATATGACACGTGGGTAGGTGCAGGAACGCGAGATGAGCTTTTAGGGAGCGAAGAAAAGATTTCAACCCAACGGCTAACTTCTTTAGATGTTTTGCATAAATTCTTGGACGCACTCGACCTCAACTCTAAAAAAGTTGGCATCGAAATGGCTTATACTCCAGTTTTCTATTATCAGCAACTAAAACAAATGTTTCCCGAAGCAGAGTTTCATGACATTTCTGATTTGCTCATTGAAATGCGAAGCGTGAAAGATCCTGATGAGATTGCAATTTTCCGCACCCTCTGCTCTGCTGCAGATCATGCGTTTCTTCAAGTCAGTGAAATTGCACGAATCGGTGTTTCGGAACGTGAATTAGTCGACTGTTTTCGTAAACACGCTCTTGCAAGTGGGGTTTGTGTTCCAAGTTCCTGGTCCATGTTTTCTGCAGGTTCGAATTCATCCCGATTAACACTACCAACCAACAAAATTGTTCAGCCTGGAGAAGTTATTAAATTCGATGCCGGGGTCAATGCAGAGTTCAAATTTTATACCACCGATACCTCGCGAACTTGGGTCATGGATGGTGCTGATGCTGAACTATATGCCTTAAAAGATCGCTTATTCGAGGCACAAAGGAAGATGATAGCCTCTGCCAAACCCGGACTGTCCTTTCACGAACTCTTTTCCATCGGTTACGAATACGTAAAAGAAAAATTCCCTAAGTATGTGCGCGGACATATGGGTCATAGCATTAGCCTAGGACCAGCCACAGCCGAAGACCCATACATCAGTCCTAATAACCACGGAAAACTGGTTCCAGGCATGATTTTGGCTGTTGAAGCGCCTTTCTATATCACCGACTACAACGGCTTCAATATTGAAGATATGATTCTGATTACCGAAAAAGGTGCAGAAATCTTAACCCCTAAAACCCCACATTATCTATAGACTTGGGGACGGTTCTCTCCCAACAAATTATACCAATTTTATGGAAGAATCGCAAAGGAGAGAACCGTCCCCAAGAAACTTTAAAAAAACACCCAAAGCATTTCTGCTCTGGGTGCTTTTTTCCTGTGCGCCCGGTGAGCGCACGTTCTAATGGGTGAAAGTCCCAAACCCACCCGGTAGCGGGAAGGGTATAGCCGAACACCAAGGGTGTCCATCGTGAGGTGGAATCTGAAGAAAGGTGAAGGCAAATC
>Ga0228535_1002157_pt1 | contig 20974 bp, 17 predicted proteins | sample SJ1metagenome_FD_168457 | JGI IMG/M metagenome (GOLD analysis project Ga0228535, IMG submission 168457) | Enriched culture of PCE-dechlorinating microbial communities from Ithaca, New York, USA - SJ1 | ecosystem: Engineered > Modeled > Simulated communities (microbial... > Unclassified | place... | reverse complement strand
AGTATTGTTCCCCCGCTTCGGGTACAGTAGTCTGCTGCATGGGCGCTGACTACCAGGACATTGTTTGCTGCCATACCTTTCCTTTCTTCATGTTTCGTCGGCTCGGCCATCGGCGACGGCCTCGCCTCCTCAGTCTCATCCTGCTGCCCTTTCGCTCGAAAGAGCATGCAGACAATACCCTATGATAGACCAAAGGGGTATGGCAGGGCTACTGAAACAATGCGGCTCCAGCACCGTGCACTGGAGCCTTGGACTCTTATCGTACAGGAAATCTATCGCGTAACTGGATACCCGCCCGTTTTCTGATCGCATCGGCCCTTTGCTGGGCTTCACGCAGTATTGCCGCCTCATCGATGGTCAGTATTGTGCGGTCCTTCATGAGCCATCTGCCATCGCACATGGTGCTCTCCACGTTGGAAGAGTGCATGGACGTCACGAGGTTCGCAATCGGATCGTGCAGGGGGAACATGCCGGCGCTTGCAGGGTTGATGACGATCAAATCGGCCTTCTTGCCGATGGCAAGCGAGCCGATGTTCTCTTCATCAAGCAGGGCACGCGCACCATTGGTGGTGACCATGCGCAGAATATCCTGGGCCTTCATGACCGTGGGGTCGAGCCTCCAACCCTTATGGATCAGGCTGGTCAGCCACATTTCATCGACCAGGTCCATCCTGTTGTTCGAGGGCGCCCCGTCGGTGCCGATGGTGACGCAGATGCCGGCATCGAGCATTTTCGGCACCTTGGCAAACCCAAGCACCCGCATGGCGGCGGCCGGGTTGTGCGAAACCTTCACGTTGCGCTTGGCAAAGAGTGCAACTTCCTCATCATCGAGCCACACCGTGTGAACGGCAAGGAAATTGCTGTCCAGCACACCCAGATCCTCCAAGTGGCGGACCGTTCCCACCCCGTGAAGACTCTTGCAGTACTCGACTTCCTCCTTGACCTCGGCCACGTGCATATGCACCCCGACGTCGTAGTGGTCTGCAAGCTCCTTCGTCCGCACGATAAGGTTGTCGGAGTTGTTGAAGATCGTCCTCAACCCGAACCAGACCTGGACTCTTCCATCGGCACTGTTGTGTAGAGCCTCAAGGTCCTGGACCTGCTGGTCGAGTTCCTCGTCGGTGGTCCGCTGCCATATCTTGGGCAGCCCCTCTCCGGAGTCCATGCTCGACTTGGCCAATTTGGCACGCAGGCCTGCCTGCGAGACAGCCCGGGCCATCGACTTCACAAACTGTCCGCCCGGTTCTGCAAACGACGTCACACCCGATCGAATCTGCTCGATACAGGTCAGCAGCGTCGAGACATAGGAGTCCTCGGGTGTGAGCGAGCTCTCATAAGGGAATGTCCGCTCATGCAGCCAGGTCAACAGATTCACATCGTCCCCCAGGCCGCGTCCGAGTTGCTGGGAGGTGTGGACATGGGTGTTGATGAGGCCGGGGAGAATGATTTTCCCGGTGCAGTCAAAGGTTTGGGCGTCAGCCCGTACCGATTGGGGATCGACGTCCCCCACTGCAGCTATCCTGTCGTCCTGGATGAGCACACTCCCCTTGGAGTACACCTGTTCATGCTCATCCATGGTCACGATATAGGCATTTTTCAAGAGCGTCTGGTTCATGCATGCCTCCAACTGATCACCGGATCGACGATGGAAAAGCCCTTTACATCAAAGAGGCCGATGTCGGTAATGCCGTAGTCGGGGATGAAGATCAGGGTGATGAAGGAGAGCGTCATGAAGGGGGAAGGCATCGAGCAGCCCAAAGCCTTCATAGCGTCAACAAGCTGGTGCTGGATTTTGGCTACTTCACTTCCACTCAATGTGGACAGCAGGCCTGCGATCGGCAGGGCCAGCTCTCCGACAACTCTGCCGTTGTCGACAATTACGATCGCCCCTTCGAGCTCCCGTACCCGGTTGACTGCGAGCAGCATATCCTCAGCATTGGTCCCCACCACGGTGATGTTATGGTGGTCGTGCCCTACCGAGGTGGCAACAGCGCCGCGCTTCAGGCCGAAGCCCCTGATGAATGCTTTGCCGACGGTTCCTTTCTTACCGTACCGCTCAACACAGGCAATATGCAGGACATCCTGATCGACATCTGAAGCGAGATATCCATGCTGAACTTCTACGTCAGCTGTCCGGGCCTCGGTAAGCAAACTGACAGGAGAGGAGCCAATGACTTTGACGGTAGCTCGGTTAGCGCCGTTCTCTGCTCTGATCAACAGGTCGCCGGGCTTCAGCTCCCGCTTGAAGTGAACGGTATGCAGCAACACCTCTGCATACTCGCCCTGTACAAACGGCTTCATCAGCTTCCCGTCCTGAACCAGGAGGGAACCCTTTGCCACAACGGCATCGATCGAGCAGGACTGAAGCGAGGTAAGCAGGACGATGTCGGCATACTTTCCCGGGGAGACGCTTCCGTGCAGGTCGTCGATCTTCAGGCTTTCAGCCGGATTGATCGTCGCCATCTGAATGGCGGTGACAGGGTCTACGCCCGCTTCAATCGCCAGGCGGATCTTGTGGTCCATGTGCCCGTACGTATACAGGTGCAAGGCATCCACATCGTCGCTCACCATGGCGCAATGGCGGGTGTCGATTCCCTCTTCGGTGATCGCCCTGAGGCAGGCGCGCAGGTCGGTGGAGGCGGCTCCCTCGCGCATCAGAACGCGCAGGCCGTTGCGCAATTTCTCCAGGGCTTCTTCTTTTGTCGTACTTTCATGATCACTGCGGATGCCCGTCGATGCATAAGCATGCAATGCAGGGCCACCGGTTGCGGGGGCGTGGCCTTCTGCAGTTTTTCCCAGGCTCCGGGCGAGTTTCAAGACATGCCGGGACTCTGCGCTGCCTGCGAGGATCGGGGGAACCAGCACCTCGGCAAGGCCTACAGCCTCAGGCAGCTGCAGCAGCTGCTCGATCATCCCGGCATTGAGGATGCTCCCCGTCGTCTGGAAGGCCGACTCATCGCCCATGAAGGAGGGCACCGGATATTTGAGGGTGACCGGCAGGTCCCTGCTCTCCTTGAGAATGGCATGCAATCCTTCAAGGCCGCTTACGATGGTCACTTCCATCAGGTCGCTTGCCACGCAGGTCGTTCCCAGCGGCAAGACGGTGTTTACAAACTCCGTATAGCTGAGCATGCTGCTCTCAAAGTGAATATGGGCGTCGATGAAGCCCGGGGCCAGATACCGGCCTTTGGCATCAATGACCCGGGTGTTTGGTCCCATCGCCCCTTGTGGCAGCACCCCCACCCCGGCGATGCGGTTGTTCGCAATGGAAACATCTGCTTGATACAACTCCCTGGTATGTACATTCACCAGGGTGCCGCCGCGGATGATGAGATCGGCCGCTTCTTTACCCATGGCCACGTTTATCAGTCTGTTGTCCATCATACCTTTGTTTCTCCTTGTTCTTGTGTTGCAAGCAGGCAGGATTTTCCTGCCTGCCTTTCTTCTTACTCCTCTACCGGAGCCAGAGCTTGGGGATTCTTCTTTCCATATAGATGCAGGGCGTAACAAATGGCGGCTACAATCAGCCAGGCGAGTGTGAGCTGGGGGACTGGCATCCAGGCCAAGGTGGAAGAGTGGATGAGTCCGACAGCCGAGCAGAAGACACCGATCATGGCGGCTGCTGCAGCCTTGGCAAGCTCGCGCGATATGACGAAGGCGAGGATGGAGGCAAGCAGCATCGCTATGATGATCGTCCCGTAGGCAAGCACGGTATAGCCGGGATAGTTGAGCCCTTCCATCATCAGGCTTGCAAGCACGTTGGGATCGGCTGCACTCATGCGCACGGCGCTGAGGGTGCTGTTGACCTGTTCGAAGGCGAATTCACCGACGAAGGGCAGCAAGGCGATTGCCGATGCCGGGATGTGGGCCTTCGGAACGGCGGTGAAGGCGATTTCGATATTGACCAGGCCGATGAAGATCAAGATGGGAGTGACAGCACTGGTGGGGATGATTTTGCTCATGAAGCCGAAGAGGCCGAACAGCGCCATCACAGTCATGAGAATGCCGTTAAGCAGGCTGTAGCCCATGCGGGCTCCCATGCGCTTGTAACCGGGGTGCCCGATGAATACACAGTTCGGATAGGGACAGCCGAAGACGCCGCCGATGGCACTGGCTATCGCATCGACGATCATCGTCTCCCTGATCGGATAGTTGTCGCCTGCGGTATTGGCGCTTTCCACGTTGTTCAGGGTGGAGATGAAGTTGATGACGGCCAGGGGAATAATGACGGCCAAAAATGGTGCGGCCTCCTTGAAGGCTTGGAATCCGATGGTGAAGAACCAAGGAATCGGGGCGTAGAAACCAACGCCTTCAAAGGAGACCGATGCTTTGCCCATGAAGATGGCGATGATCGCACCGAGAATCAGGGCGACCAGGCCTGCAGGGAGTCTGAAGGGAATTTTCCCACGGGCGGTATACCCCCAGAGTACGACAGCCAGGGCGACAAAGCCGATGATCGGGTCGCTGAAGATGTCGTCCAAGCCCATGCCGGCGATGAATACCACAGCAAGGCCTCCGAGGGCACCGAGCATCGCTGCGGTGGGCAGGTGCTTGCGAAGCCACGGTCCGATGAAGGCGCCGATGACGCAGATGATCGCCCCGATGAAGTTTGCAGCCAGGCCGATGCGCCAGGCCATCACCGGGTCGCCGGTGATCTTTGACACGGGAAGCAGGATTCCCATGGTGTAGACGAGTACGAACACGATGCTGACACCACTGGGCAGGGCGGTCACATTCTCTCGTTGTTCCTTGGCTGCCAACCGCTTTGCCAGATAGGCGTAGTAGATATTGCCGAACAACAGGCCCAGCGCTGCACCCGGCAGCATCCTTCCGAACACGATGTCAGCGGGCATGCCTACTACATACAGGTTCAAGGAAATCAAGACCAGGAACACTGACAGGTTGTCGACAAACAATCCCAGCAGTCCATCAACATCACCTTTTGAAAAACGCAATCCAAGCACTTTCATTCGGAACCTCCGTTGTATTTTCCTGAGGGCTTGGCCCTCATCGATGCAGCGCAGCAGCACCAAGGTGCCCAGGGGTTGGTTCATCCCCTTCGAAATCCATGCTAGTGCATCTAGTAACTAGAGGTGCAAGCGAAAATGTTCTGTTTTCTTAAAGTTTTTCAGACAGGGTTGTACCAATAGACTTAGACAATCCGAATCTGCACCTGTGTCAGATACTTGGTATTGTCCGGTTCCACGAACTGATCGATGATGTTGAAGCTAACGGTTCGCTTGCTGAGGGTGTATCCGCTCTCTGCTGCGAGCTCTCGCAGTCGGTCGAAGGTATCGAATATGGTCTCATAGGTTCCCACGTGATAGCCACAAAAGTACCTGCCTTCGGCTATGTAGCTCAACTCGGCCAGCGGTTGTTCCGTCTGGAAGGTGTCCGGCACATAGACACCGAAATACTTGTGCTCACCTTCGTGGAAGACTACGGTCGGGTAGACGTAGAAATAGTCGTTTCCAAATTGGAACTCCTCCCCTTCGGCTGCGATGTAGGGACGCTTGGGGAACTCACAGATGGTGACCGACGAGGGGTCGGCCTTCTCCATTTCCTCGAACTTCTGGGAGAGAAACTTGATTTTCTCCTTGAGTATCTGCTCTACCATGGCCAGTTCCTTCATGCGCTCATCCACACTCTTCAGCTGTTGCTGCAGGTCCCTGAGTGTGGTGGAGATTTCCGTTGAATCCATATAGGAGCGGATCTGGTTCAGTGTCTTTCCCAGTTTCTGCTGGTAACGTATGGTGGTGAGCTTATATACCTGGTCGAATTTGTAGAGGCGCTTGCCGGTGCTCGCATCGCGCACCGAAGGGGTCAACAGGCCGATCGCATCGTAGTAATGAAGCGTCTGGACATGTATGTGAAACAGTGCGCTGAGCTCTCCGGCGGTAAAGTACTCCTGCATGGTTGCTAGGATAGGAGTGCAGGGAGCGAACTGTCAATATCAGCTTTGCAGCTTTATAAGCGCTGCAAATCGGCACACATGGTGAGGCAGGATGAGAAGAAGAGGAAATCGTCTTTTATAGAAAAGGCTTGTTTTTTATAAAAGACAAGCCTATCATTGATACAAAACTAGGTTTTTCTATAAAAGACGGAGCGTCATATGATACCCACCCCCTTACCCCCCTCGGTAGAACTGGAAACAAAACAAATCTTGAAAAAATTGATTGATGCGAAAAGCAATCTCTCCCAGTTGAAGGGTCTATCACACGCAATTTCCAATCAGAAGGTTTTAGTGAACACTTTGGTTCTTCAAGAAGCGAAGGATAGCTCTGAAATAGAAAATATCATCACAACCTATGACGATATGTTTGCAAGCCAGGACTCGGATGACTCGCAAGCCTTTACCACCGCTGCAAAGGAAGTCCGATACTACGGCGATGCATTACAGACAGGATATGATGCGTTGAAGAAACGCAGCCTGCTTTCCAGAAATGACATCCTCGCCATCCAGGAGACATTGCAACACAATCAGGCTGGTTTCAGGAAACTGCCGGGAACCGCCTTGGTCAATGACAGGACAAAGGAGGTTGTCTACAATCCTCCCGATCCCCAGTATATTGATACGTTGATGGATAACTTCCTGTTGTATTTCAATGATGCCTCGGCATGGGACCTCGACCCACTGATTAAAATGGCTGTGCTTCACTATCAATTCGAGTCCATCCACCCCTTCTACGATGGCAATGGGAGGACTGGTAGAATATTGAATGTCTTATACTTGGTAAAGGAGGGACTGCTCGACTTTCCCATTGTCTACCTATCCCGGTTCATCAATGTCAACAAAGGCAGATATTATGCCTTGCTGCAAGCGGTACGGGATGAAAACTCATGGGAGGAGTGGGTTCTTTTCATTCTTGAAGGAGTTGCACGAACTTCACTGACCAGTTGTAAAATGGTCAGCGAAATCCGTGATGCAATGCAATCCTACAAACATGAAATCCGAAGCAAGTATCCAAAATTCTACAGCCAAGATCTCATCAACAATCTGTTTTACTATCCGTATACAAAAATCAACTATGTTTCCAAGGAGCTGGATACAAGCTATCAAACAGCTCGGAAGTACCTGGAATTGCTGACCGATGACGGGCTTTTGGAAAAACGGACCATATGGAGGACAAGCTACTACATCAATAAAGCACTCATGACTATTTTGTATAATGCTGAACGGGATGTGCTGAGACTGTAATGGGGAGTTCGTCCAGCAAGTAGAAGAAACTCCTTGGCCAGGAGCCCTTCTGAACACCTACGTTTTATAAGAAACGGCAGGTTTGTATAAAAGACGCCTCCGTCTTGTATAAGAAACCGGCCTTTCGTATTAAACTCGTGCCTGATCATCACTGCTTGAGATCAATCACACTTCCTTGCCGATTGTTCCAAAGAAGTGCTCGTCATGCATGTTTTGTGACGTAATGCGAGTTAATAGTTCTTCCAATTGCTCCTGGCGGCTCTTCGTAATCAGGAGTCCTTCTACATTCAGGGATACCTCGACAAGTGAGCCATCGTGCAAGTCCATGGCTTCAATGAATGCAGAAGGAATTTGTAGGCCTAAGCCATCACCCCATGTTCGTACTACTACGTTCAAGATTGTTCTCTCCTATCTGCTTTATTGTTCTGCATGCTGCTTACCGTACCTATCATTCATTGTCCATAAATCTGAAGACAATGCTCAAACATTCATAACAGCATGCTTTTTTCACCAGCTCCAGCTGTTTAAGGCGATATTGAAACCATCAAAGCCTTGACTCTTGGTTGATTATACCCGATACAATGCATGCAGTCAGTGGCAGTAGTGTTGGCTCCACGTATAAAAACAAAAATGTCCGAACAGAATGAGATGGTGGTAGGGTTGCCCCATGTAAAAAATAGAAGAACCCGAACAGAATTGATTTAGCCAAAAAATCTTCTTGATGAAAGTAGTATGGCGTAATTCTCCCCTTACGTGGCATGAATGGCATTGTAAACGTAGGGCATTCATGGTTCTCAATAGGATTCGCTGCAATTTGGTTTATGGAATGCTGTATACTTGGTATGGTGTGAGTCCAAGAGGGGGTTAATCTATGGACGAGAAGGCAATTACTTCATTCATTGCAGAGTTCGAATCCTATATGGCAAGTGTCATTACTTCCAAGGAGAAAGCCCGCAAGTTCCTTCAGGATGCAGGAATCTATACCAAGAGGGGTCGTTTGAGAAAGGAATACAGAAGCCCCAGTGCTGGACTGGATGCTCGGTGAGAGTCTTCAGTCTCTGATAACCATGTAATCACGTATTGCAGTTTTAATAACGCTTAATTGATACTTGCCAACGCTTATCTGTATTTTAATAACAATAATATTGATTTCACTTTCATTGTCTGGTAGCGTATGCATAGAATCGACAAGTGAGAAATACTATGTATACAGAAATCATCAAGATCATTGAAGGCGGCTTGGCAAACGATAGAGAGAAAATTATCAATTATGCCAATGTTCTGGCAAACAACCTAAAACAAAGCGGCGATGCGTCGCTTGCACACAGGATTGAGACAATACTACAAAAGAAACAAGGTACCTTTACGACACTCGACAGCTTCTCAACAAAGCCGGTAGACACTGAAAGTCGGATGGATATTGTTGAGATAACGATGCCCACCATTCTGCATGAAGAGATTATACTCAATCCATATGCAAAAGAGGCAATGGACACCTTTATTGCAAGCTACAGTTCCAGGGATGCTCTGTTGAAAGCCGGGCTCGATGTTCCAAACTCACTTTTACTGTATGGCCCCCCGGGTTGTGGGAAGACTACTATGGCTCATTATATATCCAGCATCACATCTCTTCCTTTGGTTACTGCTCGACTGGATGGCCTTGTCTCCTCATTGCTGGGCAGTACAGCAAAGAATATCAGGAAACTATTCGACTATGCCTCACAAAGAGATTGCATCCTATTCCTTGATGAATTCGATGTCATCGCAAAACTGCGAGACGACAAGAATGAACTTGGGGAACTGAAACGGGTCGTCAACAGTCTCATCCAAAATATTGACATGTTCAGCAATAACAGTATCTTAATCGCTGCTACAAACCATCATGAAATGTTGGATAGCGCCATATGGAGAAGGTTTTCAACGGTTATTACCTTGGGAAGGCCACAGAAGGAAGAGATAGCATCATTACTGAAGGCTCTGCTTGAGACCAAGGAAACCAACTTTATGCAGAACCCCAAAAAGAAGGAAGCCATCGTGTCTGCTCTCCAAGGATTCAGTCATTCAGAAATCAAAACGATTATTCACATGGCTCTGAAACATATGATTCTGAGTGATAAGTCGTGCTTATGTAGTTGTGACGTCCTCAAGCAGATTTACTTCCATACCTACCATGCAAAAGAGGATGAGCATGGTTATATCGACTTTCTCCTTGAGCATGGAGCAACTCACAGGGAGATCAACGAGGAAGCCAATATCCCATTAAGAGCAATCCAGAATGTTTCAAAAAGAAGGAGTGTTAAATCATGAAACCAGAGAAACTGCCGATTATTCGCTTCTCGCATAGGAAAATCGATGAGCAACGCACGGAAGGGAGAGGAGATAATACTCCTCCAAAATGGCTTCTACCCGACGAAATGCTTATCCCTCATTCAAAAAAATTGCTCACTGAATTTCAAAGCTTCTCCAACCAATTCAGTAAGCGTATGAAGGATCAATCAACTGTTCCCTTTGTGTTTTTGGTAAAATTATTCGAGAAAGCAACTGCAAAATCCAGACGTGCATACATAGTCGATTTATTTCAGGATGAACGTAAGAACAGCATTATCGGTCTTGTTGATACCGACAAGCTTTTAGTAAAGCTGGATTCTTCCGACCATGACAGGACCATTCAGAGTAAAATTAACGACTACCAAAGTAACCGCAGAGCCCTTTCTTGCATCGAATCCTTTTTAGATTTTTCCCCTATACTGTATAAATCGGAAGAAGAATCTTCGTGCTCCTATAAAGTCAAGCTGATCGATTATCAAGATTATGAACTGAATCTGGCCATACAAAGACAATTTGAACAGACTCTTCAAACAAGTTCCATTGAATTTAATAAAACTTTGTATACAAGCCAGCTACCGATATATAAAGTAGGGAACATTGCATCAACAGTACTGGATTCCTTCCAGCACGATGATACATACGACATGATATTCTCAATTGAGCCTATGCCCCGATACACAATTTCTCTCGATTCATTGAGCCAAGATAGTGACATTGCTATCCTAACACCAAAGCCTGATGTTAATTATAAAACTTTAGGGATTCTGGATAGTGGAATCGCCGGTATCCCGCATATAGCTCCCTGGTTATCAGAAAAAAGTTGGAGTCCATACCCATCGTCTGCAATCAATAAAGATCATGGGACATTTATTGCAGGAATAGCTCTTTATGGTGACACTTGTGAAGAACATGATTGGATAGGACATTCAGGCATCAAGCTCTTTGATGCTACTGTAGTCCCGGATACTTCCAAAGAAGGGCTCGAGGAAGATGAATTAATCCACAATATTCAAGAAGCTATTACAGCCAACCAAACCGATGTAAAAATATGGAACATCTCGATAAGCATCACACATCCGGTTAAGGACAATAGGTTTTCTGATTTTGCACTTGCTCTCGACGATCTTCAAGATAGATACAATATTCTCATTTGCAAATCCACAGGAAATTGTGATAATTTCTTGCATGGTAAACCAAAAGGAAGAATCTATGAAGGAGCGGATTCTGTCCGATCGTTAGTTGTTGGCTCTCTGGCTCACAAGAAAGGACTTCATGACATTTCTGACATTGATAATCCTTCCCCATTTACGCGTATTGGTCCAGGCCCAGAATTCATAATCAAGCCTGAAGTATCTCATTATGGAGGAAATGCCGGTATTTTCCCCAATGGAAAGCTTTCCACAACTGGAGTTACATCGTTTACGGCAAAAGGCAATTTAGCTACTGATTGTGGAACAAGTTTTTCAACTCCACGCATAGCATCATTAGCAACTGGGTTATATCAAAAGCTAGATAGTGAATTTGATCCTTTACTTCTCAAAGCCCTGATTATACATTCTGCATCGTATTCTAAGAATTTAAAGATTCCTGAGACTGAACGTAGCAAACAATTAGGATTTGGTGTCCCCAAAAACATCCAAGAAATACTATTTAATGACCCATATGAGGTAACCCTCATTCTTCGAGAAACTCTTTATAAGGGGCATTTTATTGATATCATGGATTTCCCAATGCCTCAGGGATTGATACGGGATGGGTTGTATACCGGACAAGTTATCGCAACATTGGTATACGAACCAATTCTTGATGCAACACAAGGGCCAGAATATTGCCAGTCAAATATTGATATAAAATTCGGATCCTACGACGAGAAAGCAAGCAGAGATATTAGCAAACCAACTATACTGAATCCAGTTGGACATGCTGGGGCTCAAAATTTATTGGTAGACACCAAGTATAGTAGGACCAAAATGCGGAGTAATCAGGACAGTTTTGCACTTAAAGAACGTTTACTGATCAAGTATGCCGACAAGTATTATCCAGTTAAAAAATACGCTGTTGATTTCAATGACATGTCCGATACAAACAAGCATAAGTATCTTACTCAAGAGAAGCTGTGGTATTTACAGTTGAAAGGACTCTATAGAAACCATACTGAACAGAAAGCTGCTTTTGAGTCAAGAAACCTCTCCCAGGAATTGTGTTTAGTCATGACAATCAGAGACCCGGAAAAGCAAGTCGCTGTATATGATGCTGTCACACAAGCCTTAGATCTCAATAATTTCTGGCATGACAACATCAGGCTGACAAGTGAGGTATCTGTATCAGTGTAATATACTATGAATCGCTTTCACCCCGACACATGCGCCACAGCCTCCCAGCTTCGCTTGAGCAGCGGCTCTATCTGCTTCTGGCAACGGGCCAGGATCATGGTGTAGATGAAGTCGACCACCAAGAGCTGTCCCAGGCGTGAGAGGGTTGCACCCTCACGGAAGAGCGACTCGCTGTTCACGACATTCAGCGTAATATCGGCAAGCTTGGTCAGCGAGTTGCCCCCGATGCGAGTGATGGCAATTACAGTGGCCTCGTTCTTCTTAGCTTCCCGCGCAACCTTGAGCACACTGCTGGTCTCCCCTGAGTAGGAGATGGCAATGAGTACGTCCTGTTTGCACAGGGCACACGCTTCTACAATCTGCATGTCACTGTCGGCGGTGAAGACCGCCTTCAGTCCTAATCGTGCAAGCTTTTGCTGCAGGTCTATGGCTACAACACCGCTCGCCCCGACTCCGCTGATCAGAAGGTGCGAAGCATGAAGGATCGCTTCCACCGAAGCTTCCACGGCCTTGGGATCGATGACACTCTCAAGACCCCTCAAGCTCTCACACGTGCTGCCTACGACCAAGTGGACAAGCTCGCCTGCACTGGTTTTCTCAGTTACTTCCCTTACCTTCTGCTCCTCTGCCACACGTTCGGAGGAGAACACTTCCTTGGCCAAGGCCATGCGAAGCTCGGTATATCCGGCAAAGCCCAGGCGGCTTGCAAACCGGATGCATGCCGCTGCACTGGAACCGGTCGCCTTGGCCACATCCTGCACGCCCATGGAGACAGCCTGCGTCGGGTTGGCCAATAAAAAGTCAGCCACCTTGCGTTCACTCGGTGCCAGATTGGGAAGAAACTGCTTGATTAAATAAAGGCATCCACTCATACCTAAAGCATAGCATAATTAGTTCCAATAATATATGAAATATTTTTTTAGATTTGAAATTTGTTTGCTGGAAATCATTTTTGATTTTCCTTGACAACTCACACTTGCAGGGTGACAATTTACTCGTGGTAAACCATCACACAAAAGGAGATGTTTCAATGAAAAAACACACACTCATCAGCTTCCTGTTGGTCCTCGTGACCGCAAGCTTGCTCTTTGGCGCAGGCGTACAGGAACAAGCAGCCCCTCAGGCTCCCCAAACCGTTCTGGAATTCTGGACCTGGAGACCTGAGGACGTAGACTTCTACGCCAAGCAGATCGCCCTGTTCGAAGCAGCCAATCCCACGATCAAGGTGGTACAGACTGCGCACAAGAACACCGAGTACAACACCATCCTGGCAGCCGCCCTGTCCGGTGGAGCCGGACCCGACGTCTTCCAGGGCCGTGCATACGGCGGCCTTGCCACGTTCGCCGACTCAGGCTTCCTTGAACCCCTTGAAGCTTGGATGCCCGAACTGAAGAACTACTCGGCCACCGCGCTTCTCGGAGCCACCAGCCCCACCGACGGAAAGGTGTACGGAAGTCCTGCGGTAAGCCAGACCGTGTTCATGTACTACAACAAGGACGTCTACAAGGAACTGGGTCTCTCCATCCCCAAGACCTGGGCCGAGATGATCAGCAACTTCGAAGCGGCCAAGAAAGCCGGCTACATCCCTCTTGGCAACGGAGCCAAGGACGGCTGGTGCCTGGAGACCATGCTTGGTGGTATGGGACCGAGCATCTACGGCGGAACGGCGTTCTTCAACGATGTGGTCGCCGGCAAAAAGAACTTCCTGGACCCAGCATTCCTTACCATGGTTGAACAGATGAAGAGCCTTACCAAGTACATGCCCGACATGTACATGGGTATCAGCTACGAGGATATGCGCTCGAACTTCTTCAACGAACTCTCACCGCACTTGATCGCTGGCTCCTACGAAGCCGCCTATTTCAAGACCCAGAACCCCGACCTGAACTTCGACATTTTCGCAGTCCCCGGTCCGAAGGCCACCGACCCTGCCTATGTATCGGTCTATGCAGACATGAACTTCGCCATGAACGCCAAGTCAAAAAACAAGGACGCAGCAGTCAAGTTCCTGAAGTTCCTCTCCTCCAAGGAGTTCGGCAAGGCCATGGTCACCGACCTGAAGATGGTCACCTCCGTTCCCGGCGTCGACGCCACCAGCGACCCCTTCATCGCCCGTGTTCTTGAGTTGCAGAAGAATGCCACCCCGTACCTGTTCCTCGTAGGCTTCAGGTATCGGCAACCCACCGGCTCCTCCCTCTGGCAGGCGGCAGCCCAGGGTGTGATGGCAGGAACACTGACTCCCGCACAGGCTGCAAAGCAAGTGCAGGACGGTATTGCCTCCTACTACAAGCCGTTCCAGAAATAAGGGCTTTTCAACCTGCAGAGGAAACTCTGCAGGTTGAGGGTTTGCAAAACCACTTTATGAGACCAAATTCCAAAAGCCTTTAGAAAAACTCGATTACTGCATTATTAGGCTTTGATGGAAAGTGCTCTGCTACTACCATTGTTGGATTTCGAGTGGAAGTGACTTAAGGCTTGGCTCCAATTTCTATTACTGCAATGTTGGGCTTCGAGCGAAAGGGTTGTTTGGCCAGAGCCCAATCTTGATTACTGCGAAGTTAGGCTTTGATGGGAAGTGCTCTGCTACTACCATTGTTGGATTTCGAGTGGAAGTGGCGCAGGGCAAGGCGGAGGAGGAGATGATAGTTTCTCTATCTGATCCGACGACAACACCGCCATACGCCACTTAGGCCGAAATCCCGAAGCCAGGAGGAAAAATGAGACGAATAAAAACAAGCAAGGTACTTTGGATTACCTTCTTCATCACCCCGGGCCTCCTGGTAGTCGGCCTCTTCATCCTCCTTCCCCTCTTCATGTCCCTGTACAACAGCCTGTTCTCTTGGAAGCAGCTGATCAGGGTCGACTTCATCGGCCTTGAGAACTTCAGGCGGCTTCTTGGCTCATTTCCCTATCAGGAGCGTTTCTTCAACGCCCTGAAGAACAACCTCACCTGGTTTCTCTCCACCACCTTGATTCAGAACTCACTCGGACTGCTGTTTGGATACCTGTTGAGCAGAAACGTACCGTTCGCCCAGTTCTTCAAACGAGTCTTCTTCATACCCGTGCTCTTCTCCATAGTTGCCGTAGGCTTTCTGTGGGGCATGTACCTCAAGCCCACCGGCTTGGTGAACAGCTTCCTCAAGCTGGTCGGACTTGCCGCCCTGCAAAGGCCTTGGCTGGGTCTTGAGCATCTGGCGACTCCCACCATCATTCTGGTGAACATCTGGAGGTGGGTGGGCTTTCCCTCCCTGGTGTTCCTTGCCGCCATCGACAACGTCCCAGGAGAGTGCCTGGAGGCTGCGTACCTCGAGGGCGTGGGAGAGTGGAAGCTCTTCTGGAAAATCATCTTCCCCCTCATCATCCCCTCGATCACCATCATCACCGTGCTTACCATCATCGGCAGCCTGAATGTCTTTGAGCAGATTTATACGATGACAGGCCTCGATGGTGCTCCCAACTACGCCACCGATACCATCGGCACCCTGTTCTACCGAACCGCCTTCGGTTCGATCGACGCAGGGAGCCCGGAGATCGGGATCGGGTCGGCCATCGGCCTGGTCATCTACGTGCTGACCTTCGTCACCAGCCTGCTCTCCATCTTCGTCACCAGAAAACGGGAGGTGCAGCTATGATCACCGACTTACGCTACAAAGGCTCCTCTGTCGGAAAGAGAGTATTCATCACCGTCTGCCTTGCAGCCATGTCCCTCTATGTCCTGCTCATCCTCTACCCCCTGCTGAACATGGTCCTCTCCTCCTTCAAGACCAACCGTGCCATCCTTACCACCCCGTTCTCCCTGCCCAAGGCTTTCTCCCTTGCCACCTACAAGACGGTGTGGATCGACAAGGGCTTCTCCCGCTACTTCACCAACAGCCTCCTCGTTACTACGATCTCCATGGCCTTGGTCCTGCTCTTCGGTTCCATGGCTTCGTACGGGATCAGCAGGTATACGTACAAGCTCAACACCTTGGTGTATATGCTCTTTCTCAGCGGCATAATGCTGCCGCTGAAGGCAGCCATTATCCCGCTGTTTCTGCTCATTAAAACCCTGGGTCTTATCAACAACCCGCTGTCGGTGATACTCATCTTCCTTGCGATGGCCCTGCCCTCCACGGTCTTCATCCTGGCCGGTTTCATGAAGGGCATCCCCTTGGAGCTTGAGTATGCAGCGAAGATCGACGGCTGCCACGACTTTGCCATCTATCGGCTGGTCGTCATGCCGATGGTCGCCCCGGCCATCGCCCTGGTGACCATCTACAACGCCGTACCGATCTGGAACGACTTCTTCTTCCCGCTGGTTTTCCTGCAGTCGGACAAGGTCAAGACGCTGCCGGTGGGACTGTCCACCTTCTTCGGCCAGCACAGCACCAACTGGAGCTTGTTGTTCACCGGCCTTACCATTGCCATACTGCCCATGCTGGTGCTGTACCTGTTCATGTCCAAGTACTTCATCAAGGGAATGACCGCAGGTGCGGTTAAATAGGAGAGAAAACCTTGCAATCATCACTGCCTACCACCGAGCAACGAAACCCGGCTTCCTACCGTATCGATACCAAGTCCACCCTCGAGATTCTCTCCATTATCAACGAAGAGGACTGCAAGGTCCCCCTTGCAGTCAGGGACTGTCTTCCGGTCATCGCCAATCTTGTTGACGATGTCGTGGTCTCTTTCAAGAAAGGTGGCAGGCTTTTTTATATCGGTGCCGGTACGTCAGGAAGACTTGGGGTGCTCGATGCCTCCGAGTGTCCTCCCACCTTCGGCGTTCCTCCTACGATGGTGCAGGGCATCATCGCAGGGGGCCTGCCCGCCCTGACCAATGCGATAGAGTCGGCGGAGGACAATCCAACGGCAGGAGTAGCCGAGCTTCAGGCACGCTCCTTCACCAAGGATGATGTGCTGGTGGGCATCACCGCCAGCGGCCAGGCGCCCTATGTGATCGGGGCCATGTCCTGGGCTCAGAGTATTGGGGCCAAGGTGGGAGCGATCAGCTGCAACGAGCACTCGAAGGTGTTCGACCATGCCGACCACAAAATTTATGTGGCGGTGGGGGCGGAGATCATCACCGGCTCGACACGCATGAAGTCAGGTACCGCTCAGAAACTCGTGCTGAATATGATCACCACCGCCAGCATGATTCGTATCGGCAAGGTGTATAACAATCTCATGGTCGACCTGCTTCCGCTGAATGCAAAGCTTGTCGACCGGGCCAAACGCTTGATCATCGAGGTAACCGGCTGCACCAGAGCCGAGGCCGAGGAGCTCTATAAGCTGAGCAAGGGCAACATCCGCGTAGCGTCGTTGATGCACATGCTCAAGGTCGATGCCCTTGAGGCAAGAAGACTTTTGGATGAGAGTGATGGAAGCATAAACCGGGCGCTGGACAAGAAAGGGGTGAGCGTGTGAGCAACTACTTCTTCGGTCTGGACGGTGGAGGGACCCAAAGCCGTCTGGCTGTGTGTGATAGGACAGGCAAGGTTGTAGAGGAGGTGTATGGCGGAGCCACCAACCTCTATACCGGCAAGCCTGATCAGGTTTCCCTAAACCTGAAGGCCTTATTCTCACAGGTTGAGCAGTACTTCCCTTTTGCTGGTGGATGCATCGGTTCGGCCGGGCTGGGAAGAGAATGGGAGAAAGTCCTTTTCAGAGACATGCTCTCCTCCCTGCTGCCTTCAGTGCCGGTGTACCTCTGCAGTGACGGAGAAATTCTGTTGGTGGGAGGCCTTGCAGGCCTGGAAGGCTATGCGCTGATCAGCGGAACAGGAAGCCTCGCCCTGAGCAGAAGCTCCGATGGCTCTCTCAAGCGCGCCGGCGGATACGGCTACATGCTCGGCGACGAAGGCTCCGCCTATTGGATCGCCCACCAGGCCCTGAGGCGTTCACTGCGGTCTTTGGAGAGCAGGGACTTGAACACCCATATGCTCCCTTCGCTGCTGGAAGGCTGCTCCCTCTCCAAGGCAGAGGACCTCATCGCCTATGTACACCACCAGGCCACCAAGGCCGATATTGCCAAGCTGGCTCCTTTGGTGACGGTGTTTGCCAAGGAGGGCGACGCTTTAGCAAACGACATACTCAGCTGCGCCGCCAAGGAGTTGGTGGCCTTGGTAGTGTCGGTACAGAACCCTGCCATTACTGCCAAGGAGCTGGTGCTGGCTGGTGGAGTACTGGAAAAGGACCCGGTGGTAAGACCGTTGTTTGAAGAGGAACTGAAGAAAGTTCTTCCTGAGCTTCGGATCATCAAGGCAAGGGGGACGGCGTTGGATGGTGCGTGTTTGCTGGCCATTACCAAGTTCCGACTTAACCAGGACTCTTCTCTATCCATGCATAGAAATTCATAGATGTAACAGGAGCAAAAAATGGCCGAGAGACCTCTCGTTTTCTTTTCAAAACCAAACAAAATCCACTCGTACAACCTCTGTTCATTCAAGCATTGAGAGAAGCACTTCCAGAACTTCAGAGCATTACTGCAAGAGGGACGGCATTCCAGGGAGTGTGTCTCTAGGCTGGAACAACCTTCCAAGGAACAAGCAGGTGATTTTATTGGGGTATACCCTATACATTATCTGCAACTATTTAAAAGAATTATCCATTCCCCAGATATAACTGAGACGGGAATTTGAGAGTCTTCAGGCTAGCATGTCATCCCGTCTTTTCCGGATAAGATTTGACTCATCATACAGCACCTTGTAGAGCGAATGGTCACTCGCCTTTTCCTTGTCTCCATCCTTTCTATAGAGAAAACAATGAGAATACCGGCTGTTTCAAATCTTTGTCATCAAAACTACTGTCCCGACGTCGTTTTCTTTGGGCAAGCGAGTTCTATCTCAAATCACTCATTCATGACAATCCAGGTTCCTGCTTTTCTCCCGCCTTGCCTTTGTACGACACCTTTCCCCTTCAGCTGAGTAAGGATTTTCCTTACATATCCATCCGAATATCCAGTAGCCGTAACAAGCTCACGAATCGTGATATGAGGATTATTGTTGATTTCTTCAATCACTGCTTTTTCAGCCTGGGTCAGGATAATTTTGATACCTTTCAATATCTCTTCTGAAATGCCTTTTTGGTAATTGAACGGTATGGCAACATTGACAAAATTTTCCATGATATCAAATGCCTGTCGTCCATAACTGCTGATGATCAAAGGCACACCATGTCCTGTCTGTTCTACATACCCAAGCTGCCCGAATATCTTTTGTAGTTTAGCATTGACCGGCTTACTGATTCCCTTGAAAAATTCATCCTTAGTCAGATCAGCCGGAAGTCCTCCGGTAGATATTATTTCTATTCTGTCTGAAAAAACACATACTGCGGGCGGGTTGCCTTTTTCCCATTTTGTATGCAGACATGCGTTCTGCCAGGCTTCTTTGAAACTAGCCGCATCGAATAGCTTTTCCTCTTCCCTTTTGTGGTTTCCCATAGTGACTCTTGTTTCATTAATCGAATCCATATAATCAAGTACTTTGTCCATGGAAGTCACAAGACAGGTGCCTCCATACTCATTCCTTTTGATGATATTTGTCTTATCCTTCCCTGCGAAAGTAACGACTTTTATGGAAATGTCATTCACATCCGCCAGAAGGTACGCCATGAGATTGTATTTTCCAGAACTTGTTTTCAGCCCGGCATTATTCTCAAAGGTTTCCTGGTCAACGGTTAAACCGGAAGAAACGAAAGATATCCTCAGTTTGGTAAACGAAAGATCTTGAGTCGGAGCTTCCATGATCGTTATTGGATCTGCAGCCGTTTTTTGATTCATTAGTTTCTTCAGCTCTGTTGGACTGAGCTCTCTGTCTTCATCTGCGGACCGCATATAATATCTTCCATAGGCAGAGTATGGCTTATCAGAGCCTTGGACCTCGACTTTGATTACATTTTTCCCGTCAATAAGTTCCGAAGAAATCGACGGAATAATCTGCGGTTTAACAAAGTTCGCAATTGCCTGGGATATTTCACGCAGCGTTCTATCTCCGAGCTGCTGTCCCCCAACATCACCGCTGTCTTTCACACCAAAGTATAATACCCCGTGTCCGTTTTTATTCAGCATCGAAGAAAGTGATATGATGCCCTCTTTAAGTTCACCAGTTGTCTTCTTAAATTCGAGGGTTTCGGTCTCTGTTCCGAGATTTTTCATGGCCGCTCTCCAATCATCAGCTTTCCCGGAGTATACCATATCTCAGCGTTTCTGCTACTCTTTTTTCTACTTTTATTTGCTACCTTATTGCCACTCTTCAGTAGCAGTAAAGGCATGTATGCTGGATAGCTCCCCCATTCGCGAATTCCAGCTTTTTTCTTACCTTGGGCAATGTAAAGGGAAGAGACCTCTAACCCTGGCAAAAGCCTTGATTTCATTATAAGCACCATGTATGACAGGAATTACAAGCTCTTAAACATCCCAATCACTATTGAAATAGCCATCGACTTAATCACTGCTTAAAAGGACCAATGTCTCATCGGTTGTTGATTTTGGTGTCCAAGACTCATACACCGATTTCCCATCGTATACCACAGGGAACTTGAAATGAACAGTCTTTCTCAAATTCCCGTCCTAATTATATCTAGGGCTCCTCGTCTTCCTGTTCGCCATTATCTTCAGGCTCTATTGGCTTCTCAAGATTCACTGTATTTCCCTTCCAATGGTACTCTATCTTTAAGAGGCTGAAGATCAGCCTCTGGGCCTTGGTGGGCACCGTCCAGAGGTCCTTGTAGGTGCCGGTGAAGTGGATTCGGGAATAGGTAGACACCTTGTTCAGCATGTCCTTGAAATCCCAGTACTTCCTGTCCCTGGGCTTGATGGCCGAGACCTTGCCTCTCAGGTCGTTGAGCAGGATGAGGGTGATGAAGTTGACGAAAAGCCTGCCCTTCATGGTCTTCTCTGTGTGCACGTTGAGCCTGTTGCAGTCCAAGAGGTTCTTCATGTCGTCGAAGTGGAACTCGGTGTCGCACCTGCGGTTGTAGTGCTCCAGTGCCTTCGATGCATCTTTCTGTGCATTGGTGAGGATGATCCAGAACCCGCTGTAGCTGTCATTGACGGCCTGCTCGTTCAGGCTGACCTTCCTTCCCCTCTTGGGTTGATGCTCTTAAGATACCGCATTGACCAGGTCTCAATGCGGCGGTA
>Ga0228535_1002156_pt1 | contig 20981 bp, 16 predicted proteins | sample SJ1metagenome_FD_168457 | JGI IMG/M metagenome (GOLD analysis project Ga0228535, IMG submission 168457) | Enriched culture of PCE-dechlorinating microbial communities from Ithaca, New York, USA - SJ1 | ecosystem: Engineered > Modeled > Simulated communities (microbial... > Unclassified | place... | reverse complement strand
CCCTCACCTCTGTGATTTATGCCTGTATTGTATCAGAAAACTGTATACTATCTCTCCGAACATTCTGTATACTATCTTACCGGGCTATACATTTCCACGCCCGCCCGGACTGCAGGCCGGCCTCCATCTCCATCCGGTTGTAGGGAACGGCCCCTGTGCCGTTCCGGCCTGCAGTCCGGCCTTCATCTCCATCCGGTTGTAGGGGATGCCGCCTGCGGCATCCCGCTCGTCCTGTGCCTTTTCATAACAATGACTACCAAAGCTATTCGCTTCGCGCAAATTGGCAGACAATAGCGATAAACAAGCCGGGAACGGTACAGAGTCCGTTCCCGGCGTTACAATCGAAAGGATCTAGCCGACCGAATGATATGCCTAATTCCCCTGGCCGAAGCTGAACTGGAGATAAGACGCAGGCACGCGCCCGACGATAACCGCCTCGGTCACCGGAATAACCTGGCTGACCACCACATCTTTCGTGATGCCTGGCATGACGATGCGAATCACCGCCTCAATATTGATGCTGATGCGGTGGCGGGTCTGATTTATTCCCGCCTGCTCGAACTCATCGAGAAAAACCGGCTGGACCGAACCGATCGGAAAGAGGCGCAGCCGGACCCGCGGTCCGGTATTGGCGAAAAGTTGGCTGCCCATCATCTGCCCGAACGGAATGCTCAGCTGGGTGTCCGCCAGTTGCTGCAGCGAATCCCCGACCACGACCGCGGTTTTGCCGGCCAGACGGTTTATTTCCGGCGTATTGGGCTGCATCAGGACGATATTGCCTTCCGTGTCCGTCCGCACCAAAATCAGGTTCTCATACTGGACATTCGGGGTTATCTCCGTCTGAACCGCCGTATTGATGGCCCGCAGCGCCACGCTTTTGGCCGTTGCCTCGGCAACGTTGCCCACCACCGGTTTGAACTCACGCTCAAACCAGATAAAACCCAACAGGCAAACCAGACTGAACAGGAAAACAAACGTCGGCAGCGACAGTTTCCGGCGCCGCGACCTTCGCATTTCTCCCACCTCCTCCGTTTACATCATATGAGAGAAATGTCCCGACCGTGCCCGGCAGCGAAAAAGTTTCCGGGCGGCTCCGGCACCGGGAACGCCGCGGACAGCAAACCGGAACCAACCGCTCGTTTCGGTCGTCTATACAAATGTTTATCGGTGTCGCATTTTGTGCTATAATGTTTCTATTGGACAAGTTTAGACAGCCGCCTGCCACGCTTTGGCCGTGCTTTTTTACCGGATTACATAGGTGGTTGAAGGGGGAAAAATGCATGAGTAAGCCCGTGCCAGGGAAAAAGAAACTGAATATCGCCAGGTTGCTTCTGGTTGTCTTTCTGGTTGTCTGTTCCATTGCCGCCGGGACCATGATCGGCGTAGTCGCAAGTTTTGCCCGCGATATGCCGGCGATCGAAAATCTGCCGGACCAACTGAGCCGCTCTTCCATTATCTACAATGAAGACGGCACGCAGGAAATTGCTTCCCTCCACGATATTGAAAACCGGGAAGTCGTTCCGTTGGAACAGATTCCGGAAATCGTCCAAAAAGCTTTCGTTGCCACGGAGGACGAGCGCTTCTATTCGCACCACGGCATCGACACCCGTTCTTTTTTCCGGGCGCTGACCAAAAATATCATGCACCTGGGGTTTGACCAGGGCTTCAGCACCATCACCATGCAGTTGGCCGGCAACGCTTTCCTTGACCGGTCCCAGCGGGTCATCAGCCGCAAACTGCAGGAATGCGTGCTGGCTATTCAGCTTGAACGCATGTACACCAAGGATGACATCCTGGAAATGTATCTCAATCAAGTGTTTCTGGGTTATAACGCGCACGGTGTACAAACTGCCGCCAAGCACTATTTCGGTAAGGATATCAGCGAGGTAAATTTGGCCGAGGCAGCCATGCTGGCCGGGATAACCCGGTCGCCCAATTACTATTCTCCGCACAATAACTTTGAGGGCGCCAAGAAGCGGCAGGAAGTGGCTCTCAGCCTGATGGTTCGCAACAATTACATCACGCAGGAAGAAGCCGACGCCGCCGCTGCGTCCGAAATCGAGATCGTTCCGATCAAATCACGCAGCTATGAAGCTGCTTACTTCGTGGACTATGTCCTGCAATATCTCCTTGACAAATACGGCGAGGATATGGTTTACCGCGGCGGCTTGCAAGTTTACACAACGCTGGATCCCAAAATGCAAAAAGCGGCTGAGGAAGGCTTTACAGAAATTTTTGGCAAGGCGTTCCCGCCCAAAGACGGCGTCTACGACCCGCAGGCGGCCCTTGTCTTCCTCGACCCGCGCACCGGCTACATCAAAGCCATGGTCGGGGGACGGAATCACGACACCATCCTCGCCCTGAACCGTACTCTCACGCCGCGGCAGCCGGGCTCCGCCTTTAAACCGGTTGTCGTATACGCCCCAGCCATCGCGAACGGCTACTCCGCTTCGACCGTTATCGTCGACGAACCCGTCACCTTCCAGGTCGGTACTTCCACCTGGTCGCCCCGCAATTACGACGGCTCGTACCGGGGACCGATGTCGCTGCGGGAAGCGCTCGCCCGCTCAGTCAACATCGTTGCCGCCAAGCTCTTTATGGAACTCGGCGTCAACACCGGGATCGAATACGCTCAAAAGCTAGGTATTACAACGCTGGAGCTGGAAAACCGCCAGGTAAACGACTGGGCGCCGGCGATCTGCCTCGGCGGCCTGACCAAGGGGGTTACCCCGCTTGAACTCGCTGCCGCTTACGGAGTATTTGCCGCCGGCGGGCAAAAAGCCGAGCCCTTCGCCATTTTGAAAGTAGTGGACCGGAACGGCAAGGTGCTGGAGGAGAACAAGCCGAAGGTCAGGGAAATCCTTGATCCGAAAGTTGCGTACATTGTCACCGACATGCTGAAAGGCACCATTTCCCTGCCTTACGGCACCGGCGCCCGGGCCAATATCGGCCGTCCGGCCGCCGGCAAGACCGGAACCACGAGCGACGACCGCGACGCCTGGTTCGTCGGTTACACCCCGGAACTGGTCGGCGCCGTCTGGCTCGGGCACGATTACCCCAAAGACATGGGTAGCGTCTACGGCGGCAATTACCCGGCCCAGGTCTGGGCGAAAGTGATGAAAGCCGGCCTCACCGGTAAACCGGTAACCGATTTTACGGTACCGGCCGGCTTAGTCTATCAGGATATCTGCACCGACTCCGGCCTGCTGCCCGGACCGAACTGTCCGCCGGACCATATCTACCACGAAAAATTCATCCCCGGCACCGAGCCGACCGAAATTTGCCCGGTCCATTCCCCCGTCAGCACGGAGACGGTCCAGATCTGTCCGGATAGTCATAAGCTGGCCACACCGGGCTGCCCCATCCGGATTACCGTACCGGTCAGTCCCTGGCCGGGCGCGGACGGGACCAATCCCGACCTGCCCCTGACTATCCCGACCGAGTACTGCGATATCCACGGCAACCACTCGGACGACGGGGAGAATAACGGAAACGGACACGGTGATGGTAACAATGCGCCGCCCGGTCAGGATTAGGACGGGCGAAAACCCGTTCCCGCTTGCCAATAACCGGATCTAAGGGGGCCGGCAGCGCAAGTAATATCGCCAGTGCTATAACAGTGATAAATTAAGCCGGACCACTTCCCGCAAACCGGGAAAGGGGCCGGCTTTTTCATCTCCGAACGGCAGCAGTCAACCGGCGATCCCTCCCCCTCACTTGCCTGACGCTGTTGGCAGCCATTCCATATTTTAGTTGAAAAACGAAACGGTTTTTGTTAAGATAGAAAAAACACGGGTACCCGAGAAACGCCTGAGGGGAAGAGAAATCCGGTCTGCCTGCGGCAGACCGGATACTTCCGTCACCGCCAAACCGCGGTTTCCTGCCAAAAGCCAAACCGCGGCAGCCAAGAGCAAAGCGTTCAATTTATTAAAAGGAGGAATAATATGTCGGAAACCGCTTTAAACGCAATGGCCCAGCAATTCTTGGATCTGACTCTCTGCAAGAGCCGCTGTGACGAATCCGATATTCAATGGTACACGGAAGGGCCCTTCTGGCGCAGGACAAGCATGCGCTATTCCCGGGAATACAAGATTCTGCCCGACTATGAAATCGGAGATATGAAACATGGAAAAACTTTGCCGGATGTCCTGGATGAGTCCGCACATCTGAAGGCCGGCCTGGAACTGTACGCCAAAACCGCCCGTCCCGAGGAGATGCAGCGCGTCGCTTATCTGATTGATCACGTGGGAAATCTCCACACCAGAACACGTCTGTTACTGGGTGAAAAAATGCCGTACAATACCATGACCGATGAGATGTACAACCTGATAGCGCCCGCCTATGACCATAAAATGTTTGACGATATCGTCGGTGAACTGCAGGCGGCTCTGCCCGGCGCCGGTTCCGTCCAGGAGAAGATCTGGGATTTCCGGCGCAAGATTACAATTCCGCCTGAGAAGCTGTTAAAGGTGCTGCAGGACTGCACCCAGGCATTTCATGATATCTCGGTTCAGCGCATGCACCTCACCGGCAACAGTATGCCGCGGGTGCGCGTCCGCGAACTGCCCAGCCCGACCATGGAGTTTTTGTCCATCCTGTTCGGGTACGATTACAATCATCTTGAATACGAGCGCAATTTTAACTTGCGGGTCAAATGGACGGCCGACCACGTGGTCGAATGCATCGGCCACGAGATGGAACCGGGGCACCTTACATATTACGAAAAACGGACGCAAACAATGATCGACACCTGCTGGCCGGAGATGGCGGTCGTCTCCCAATACTCCGCTTCCTCCGCCTTCACGGAAGGTTCGGCCCGGCATGTGATCGACTTGTGCTTTGACCGATCAATGGAGAAAATGATCGATTTTGAGCGGGAGTACATCTTCCGGACCGCCGGTCTGGATCTGGGCCTGACCGAGTTGATGCCGCTGTGGCACCACTACGTTGAAATTGCCGGCTACGGGAAGCTGGAGGCGACGCGCAATGTCTGGGACGGCGTCTGGTCCCGGGAGGAAGCCTTGGCGTTTCTGAAAAAATATGCCTTTGCCGACCAGGATACGGATGTGAAGTATGTCGACAGCCTGGGTGCGGACATGGGACACTTTACTTCCCACGATTATGCCCGCGATGTGGTCAGGGATTACTTCGACGCCGTGGCGGAAACCGTAGCCGACCAGTGGCGCTTATACGAACGGCTTTGCTGTGCGCACATGTCTATGCGCGGGATGAAGGACAAAACGTACCGTATCGATTTTTAGAATCCGGTACAAAAAACGGGCGAGAGCCCGTTTTTTTGTTTATAGACAAACCTCCCATTGTCACTGCGATGAAAACAAAGTGACCGGGCGGGACGCCGTGGGCGGCGTCCCCTACAGCTCGTATATTGCGCGTCATTACTCTAAAAGGTGGCAGATAAACAGAGTTGAACCGTAAAATTTCTTATCCTTTTCCCTCTCCCAATTCTGGGAGAGGGCGGGGGTGAGGGTTAACCGGGCCGAGGGCGGGAGCAGGCATTCAGGCCGGAACGACGAGGGCATCTTTCCCTGCGATTGCATTGCTGACTCCATTAGGAGCGGAGTCTTATGCAGACCAGGTCGGCAGTCCGCCAGCCGTACGGTTTAATCTATGATTTTCTGCCGTGATAATAGTCAGAAACGGGCTTTCGCCCGTTTTTTTTATTTCCGCTCAGTCCAGGTAGGCCACCGTCACGCCCATACCACCTTCGCCGCTCTCCCCCGGGCGGAACGACGCGATATGCGCGTTGCCGGCGAGATACTCCTGCACGGCGCTCCGGAGCGCTCCGGTCCCCTTCCCGTGAATGATTGTAACTTGTTTCAGGCCGGCCAGCAGGGCATCATCAAGGTACTTGTCGAGTTTGAGCAGCATTTCATCCACCAGCAGCCCCCGCAAATCAAGCTCACTCGCGGCCGTCTCGGCCTTGCCGAGCAGCAGCCGTCCCGTACCGGCTGCCTTGGACCGCTCCTCCTTTTCCGCCGCTGCCCGGCGCAGTTCGGCGGCGGGCACGGTTACCCGCATGATCCCGGCCTGTACTTCCACCGCGCCGGCCGAGTCCGGTCCGCTCAGGATGTACCCTTTCTGATTCAGGCTCTTGATGAACACGGCCGCCCCCTTTTTGATTTCTGCCGGCGGCAACGGTGCTTCCTCCGGCTGTACCTCCCCGACCGTGGCTTCGACGGTCTCGCGCACCTGCCGCAACCGCTCCCGGCTTTCCCGGATGACTCGCTCCTGCTGGCCGGCCGGAAACTGCCGGGACAGCTCGCGGAGTTCTTTGATGATGCTTTCCGCTTCACTCCGGGCGAGTTGGACGATGGTCCGCGCCTCGCTCTGCGCCCGGCTGATAATTTCTTTCTCCCGCTTCTGCAGTACAGCCAGTTTTACCGCGTGCTGCTCCCGCAGTACGGTCGCTTCCTGCTTCAAGGCTTCCGCGGCCGTTTTTTCCTGCTGCAGCCGTCCTTCCAGGGCGCCGATGGAGCTCAGCATTTCATCCACCTGCACATCTTCCTGCCGCAGCAGCTGCCGCGCCCGGTCGACCAAGGCTCCCGGCAGACCGAGACGGCCGGCGATTTCAAACGCGTTGCTGCGGCCGGGCAAGCCCAGGAGCAGCCGGTATGTCGGCCGCAGCGTGTCGACATCAAATTCCACCGAGGCGTTCTCCACCCGGTCCCGGGTGAAGGCAAATGCCTTCAATTCACTGTAATGCGTAGTGGCAACCGTTTTGACCCCGGCGGCGTGCAAGTGTTCCAGAATAGACATGGCCAGCGCGGCCCCTTCGGTCGGGTCGGTACCGGCACCGACCTCGTCCAGAAGGACGAGCGAGCCGGGACTCACTTCCCGGAGGATCCGGACAATGTTGCGCATGTGCCCGGAGAAAGTGCTGAGACTCTGCTCGATGCTCTGCTCATCGCCGATGTCGCAGAAAATCTGGCGGAAGACGGCCAGTTCCGTTCCCGCTCCGGCCGGCACGTGCAGACCGGCCTGCGCCATCAGGGTCAGGAGGCCGACCGTTTTCAGGGTGACCGTTTTACCGCCCGTGTTCGGGCCGGTAATCACGAGCGTGTCGAAGCGCTTGCCGAGAGTCAGGTCGATCGGCACTACCTCCCCCGTCAGGAGAGGATGCCGGCCCTGCACGATGGCCAGACGGCCTTTAGTGTTCAGCGCCGGCTCTGTGCCGTTCAGGTCATAGCTGTAGCGGGCCTTGGCAAAGATCAGGTCAAGCCGCGCCAGAACGGCAAGATTGTCGCCGATCTCGGTCGCGCGTGCGGCGACGAGTCCGCTCAGTTCCTGCAAGATGCGCTGGATTTCCTGTTTTTCTTTCAACAGCAGTTGCCGCAGGTCGTTGTTGGCTTCGACGACCGCGAGCGGCTCGATGAAGAGGGTCGCTCCGCTCGCCGACTGGTCATGAATGATGCCGGGAACCTGCCCCCGGTATTCCTGCTTGACGGGAATGACATACCGGTCACCCCGCAGCGTGACGATCGGTTCCTGCAGCATTTTCTGATTGGCGGCGGCGTGAAGAAAAGCATCGAGGCGCTCCTTGATCCGGCTGTTGGCCGTCCGGACCTGCCGGCGCAGGCGGCCCAACTCTTCGCTCGCCGCATCCACCACTTCGCCGTAGTCGTTGATGCAGGCGCGGATACCGTTTTCCACGCTGTTGTACACCCCGATTTCGGACGCCAATCCCGCCAAGCGCGGATGGCGTTCCGCCGTTTCCTCCGCGCCAAGAAAGTCGCGCAGCCGCCGGCTCCCGGCCAGCGTATCGGCCACATCCAGCAATTCGCCCGGCTCCAGGGCACCGCCGACGGCAGCCCGCCGGAGGTACGGCCGCAGATTTTTAATCCCGCCGAACGGAACTTCCGGTGCGTATCCGAGCAAAGCCTTTGCCTCGCTCGTTTCCTTCTGCCATTCGCCGATCAGCGCGATATCCGTCACGGGTGCAAGCGTTTCGGCCAGTTCCCGGCCGAAGGACGTCGCCGTCCGCGCCGCCAGAAACTGCGCTATTTTATCGAACTCCAGGATTTCTCCGGTCCGTTTATCCATCCCAGCCCCTCCCTACTCGACGCCCCGGAAATAATGCCCTTTGGTCAGGCCGCCGAAACTTAGCCGCTCCAGTTCTGCTTTCGTTTCCGAAGCAATTGAAAATCCCCGCGGGTCGGCCCAGGCCGCGTCCAAGGCGCGGCGGTAGAGCGGCAGTACCCGCTCGATATATTCGGAGTCGTTGCGCTGGACCTCCAGCCGGAGGCAATCGATGCCCGCCCGGATAAAGGCGGGCAGGTGCTCGATCAGGCAGTGCTCCCGGGAGTTGAAGATATGCGTCCGGCAATGCTCATCCGTCGCGATCGGGAAGTCCACTTCCAACCGGTCGCGGAGCCGGAAATTGCCGGTACGACAGGCCGCGGCCGCGCAGGCGTGCCCTGACTGCAAACCGCCGACAAGACTGCCGGGCAGGCAGTACTCCGTCTGCATCAGCGTCAGCGCCCCGTGGACGATGCATTCCGTCTCCACTCCGGCCGGGATGCGCAGGACGGCTATCTGCTCCAGAGTCAGTTCCGGAGACAGGGTCACCCGCCTGACGCCCTGTTCACGCCAGAAATTGAGCGCGGCGCTGTTGAAGGTGTACAGAGGATAATCAATCTGAATCGGGACATCGGTCATTTCCCGCAGGAGGCTGAAAACTCCCGGGTTGGCCGCCCGGAAAGCATCCGGGCGCAAGTCGGTCAGCGCCGCGAGCCGCGCCCGCAGCGTACCCGGCTCCTGCTCTTTGGTAATTCGCGGCAGGGCGAAGCAAATCTCCAAGCCGTCAGCGCGGCAGACCTCCAGCGCCTGCGCATAATCCGAGCGGCTTATTCCGCCGCGCCGGAAAATATCCCCCCCGAAGTAAACGCCGTCCGCCCCGCAGCGGACGGCGCTGCGGACCTTGTCCAGGGAATTGGCGTTCAATGTCAGTTTCGGCTTGGCGGCCGGTTTTTCCCGGCGGGGAAAATCCAAAAAGTCGTAGTTCCGGACGCGGGCTGATGCCGCCGGAATATCGTCGGGCCGGCCCCGTTTCGCCCGCAACTCCGTCAGGCGGTCAATGGCTGAGCGCCGCACGGTGTTAATCTCACTCATCGGCACCATCAGATCGCCGTCGATCGCGGTCTGCAGGTCGGTAATGGCGAACGGCGTGTTGCCCAGCCGGTCCATCTGCTCGGCCAGCACCGCCGGCGTCAGCGGACGGTTTACCGCGGCCTCGGCCCGGAAAGCCGTCTCGGCGGCGGCAGTGTTGCCGTCGCGGTCCGCGAGTTCCAGCCGGAGCGGCTCGCCCGGCCGCACGGTCACCGCTGCCCGCAAGTCGATTTTGCGCGTCAGCTTGGGGGAAGTGTATGACTGTCTGGCCCGTGCCATCAGGGCGGCGTCGTTCGTCTTGAACACCCGATCTCCCGTCCGGATGCGGCCTTCGATGCCCAGCGTGACCGTCTCCCCGGCGGCTGCCGCCGCAACTTCGCGGCCGGCTGCCCGGAGCCAGTCGACGTTCGTCCCGACCCGGCCGCCTTCCGTCACCCAGACTTCGATCCCGTCCCCGGTGCCCAGATCGGCTTCCAACTTAAGGCTTGCTTCTTTTTTTCGGTAATCGAAACCGGTGATGCGCCCCAGAAAGAGGCCCCGGTTGTTGGGGCGCCCGTAACTGATCAGCTCTTCCCCCTGCTTCTCCGCCAGAAAACCGGTCGTGAAGTCGCGGTTGAAGATCTGCGCGAGTTCCCGTTTTTCCGTCTCAGTCACCGTATAAGCGTCCGGATCGTCATAGCAGCGGTCGATCAGCTGCCGGTAGACCCGGACGACGGTGGCGACATATTCCGGCCGCTTCATGCGGCCTTCGATTTTAATGCCGCCGACTCCGAGCCGGATGAGCTCCGGCAGGTGCGCGGCCAGATTCAGATCCTTCGGACTTAGCAAGTGCTCGCCGAACCGCTGCCCGGCCTGCCCGCCCCGTTCGTCCAGCAAGGTGTACTCCAGGCGGCAGGGCTGGGCGCAGCGCCCCCGGTTGCCGCTCCGGCCGCCGATAAGACTGCTCAGCAGGCACTGCCCGGAATAGGCGATGCACAGAGCGCCGTGGGCGAACACTTCCACCTCGAGCGGCGCCCGGTCGCAAATCACTTTGACCTCGGCCGCGGTCAGCTGGCGTTCCAGGATAACGCGGTGAAAGCCGAGCTCGTGCAAGTATTCGGCGCTCGCCGCGTTGTGCGTTGTCACCTGGGTGCTGGCGTGCAGGGGCAGGCGGGGCAGCAGGCGAGCCGCCATCCCCGCCAGGCCGAAATCCTGTACGATCACGGCGTCGACGCCGATTCGGTACAGGAACAGCAGGTAATCAAGCGCACCCGGAATTTCATCATCCCGCAGCAAAGTATTCACTGCGACATAAACTCTGACCCCGCGGATATGCGCGTATTCCACGGCGCTGGTCAATTCTTCGTCGTTGAAATTGGCGGCGGACTTCCGGGCGCTGAACAGCTTGCCGCCGAGGTAAACCGCGTCCGCCCCGTTTTCCACCGCCGCCACAAAAGCGTCCCATTCGCCGGCCGGCGCCAGCAGTTCCAGTTTTGGCATCGTAAAATCTCCTTCCCATTCGATGCAATTAAAAGGGACAGGATAACATACGCCTTCATACATTTGTAGGGGGCGGTCTCTGCGCCGCCCCGGTGAGAATAAACTGCAGGCACAAATTATATATAGCCGGGCGGGCGTGGAAACCCGCCCCTACCAGGGATATGGAGAACGATTCGAGCTTTTTTCTCCTTTATTCCCCTCGCCCGATGCTTCGGGAGAGGGCGGGGGTGAGGGCAGACCTTCGCCGCCGGGCGGGCACGGAAACCCGCTCCTGCACGCCCGGTCGCTGCAAAGTCATTCATCCTAATCCGACCGGCGTTGCCGTCGCAGCAAGGCGAGCAAGGCCGGAGCAATATCTGTCAAATCGCTAATCTTGTCGGCGATCTCTTCCCGCCCAGCCCCGTACAGAAGCGTCGGCACCGGGTTGAGGGTATGCGTCCGGACGCTCATATCCTCCACATTGCCGTGGTCGCTCGCAATGACGAAAAGGCAATCCGCCGGCAAATGCGCGGCAACGCTGCCGAAAAAACGGTCGAGTGTCTCCACCAGGCCGACGGCCCGGGCGAAATCCCCGCTGTGGCCGACCAAATCGGTCTGGAAGTATTCGAATAAAGTGAAATCGTTCGCCTGCGCGATCCGGGCCAGATATTCGCCCGCCAATTCCGGGGTCAGTCCCGGCAGGTCGTGGCCGCGGTCAATCAGAAGCTGGCTCGTGACATCCTGGTAAACGGCCCGCCCGGCCCGCAAATCATCCAGGGACAGGAAAGGAACATCCGCCGCGAGAGCGGCAAACGCAATCGCGGCATGCTTTCGCTTCCCGGCCTCAATCAACGTAAAGTATTCCGGGCTGTAAGCATTGGCAAGGGCCACCCGATAATTTTCCCGGCGCAGTCGTAACATGATATTGGCTTCGCTCAGCATCTTACGCAACACTGCGGTCGGATAGCCGTTGACGTGCCGGCCGGCCGCCGCCGGCGCATTCAACCCCGTCAGGAGGGTAGTCTGCCCGGTGGCACTTTGGGGCAAACCGGCAACCCCGAGGCAGGCATCGGTCGACACGACCGTGACGGCCGGAGCGTCCAGACGCCGCGGCGGCTGAATCAGTTTTTTACCGCCCAGCCAGGCATCCAGAGTCGGCGTCCGCGCCGTAATATACGGGTTCGTTGTGGCGTAGGCCGGACCGATACCGAACCCGTCGACAAACAGAAGCAGAATGGACAAAAGAACCGTCTCCTTTTGCGTACTCCATATACTGCCTTAAATGGTTCGGCACTTTCCCGGCAACTTCCTGCCGCCGCTCATACGGCGCTATTCCGCTTTCCCGTCTCCCTGCCGAAGTTTTCTGGCGGCTTCCCGGACGACAGGGTCGCGGGCGTTGGCGCTGAGCCAGTCCAGATAACTCCGGTCCTCTTTGTAAATCGCTCCGAGCGATTTGCTGGCATACTTGCCGAAGCCGATGACGACATCTTCGGCCCGCAGTTCACTCTCGTCCCAGCCCGGTTCCTCTCCCAGTTCCTCATACGTGGTCATCCCGATATTGACCGCGAATCGGAGCGCCCGGGCGAACGCCCGGGTTTCGGCCAGACGGACGATGTGGGGAGCCATCATCCGGTTGACCGATTCGGGTGACGCGTCGCCGATGCCGGAAAACATCCCTTTGTCCGTCTCCACCTGGGCCCGGACAATGGCGAGCAAACCGTTCTCCGGCGTCGGAGCCTGCAACAGCTCCGTCTCCACCCGGCGGAGTCCTTCCCGGTGCGCCAAATCAAGCAGCCCTTCGAACAAAACATAATCTTTCCCTTGCAATTTGATGATAAATTGACCGGGCACTTTGGACCGGTTTTCCATTTCATCTACCTCCTGTCGGCCGCCGGGAAAGCGGCCGCATTTCTCTCATATCAAATTCTTCCCGGTTCGCGGTTTCCTAATCCGCGCTCTTTTTCGGCCGAACTGGACACGGCCGGAGCAACGGACAGTACAAACGCCACACTGGAAGGTGTGGCGCTGTCGGCAACAAGCTCAGATTTCCTTGGTCACGGGATCCGCCCGGTGCGGGACAAAACGCTCCGGCACGAGGCGTTCCACCTGCTGGAAAGTCTTGACGGTAACGACTTCAAGGGTCCCGGCGTAGCGCGACTGCGCGACCGCCGCTTCCACTCCCGGCAGCGCCAGCAAACCGACGAGGCGCAGGGCAATACTGCACAGAATAATCCCCTTGACGAGCCCCAGTCCGGCCCCGCCGAGCCGGTCCAGCAACGACAGATGGACGGCCTTAACGATACCCGCCGCCATGGCGCCGCCGTAATTGAGCAGCAGGCTGACCGCAAGATAAATCAGGACCAGACTGACAATATTCAGGACGAGTTCGCTGAGACCGGGTATGGCCGCATCACCCCGGCTGAGCAAATTTTGCAGGTAGGTACCGAGGTGAAGATATTGTTCGAGCGCGGCCGCGACGACGCCATAGTACATGAAAGCGGCGACCAGCCCGAGCAGAGTTCCAAGCAGGGCGGCCAGCTGCCGCAGCAGCCCGACCCGGAAACCAAGCAGGATATTCAAACCCAGAACAACCAGAATAACGGTGTCCAGCAGACCCATAAGCACCGCCTCCACCTAGTTTAGCCCGAACGGTGCGGCCCCTTGTCGCCGCTTTGGCCCAGCAGGCGTTCATACTCCTTTTGCAGCTGAAACAGTTCGTTGGCAATGTTCAGCGCCGCCAAGACCGCCGCCTTGTTCGCCGAAATGCGCGAATCGGCGGCGGCGATCTGCCGCATTTTCCGATCCACATAGCCGGCCAGCGCTTCAATTCGTTCGGGCGTCGTATCGCCTTTGATATTGTACTCCTCGCCCAGGATTCTCACCGTCACCCGTGCCTTCGGTCCGGGCATGCTTTCCCCTCCCCGCCGCGCCGCCTCTTTTCTACTGACTATTTCGCCCAGAGAACAGGGATTCCTGCTTTCGCTCCGGGCCCGGCCCGGTCAAATCCGCCGCGAACGGGCGGGGATGGAGACCCTCGCACCAGCCAATCGCGAGTCAACAGCAACTGTGCAAGAACTTCCCCGGAACAAGTTCCGGGTGCACCCGGAAGTCAACCTAGCCGCGCCCGTTCGCAGCCTTTTTGCCAATTGCTACTGCCTCCGTTGCCAAAATTCTCCCCTTAAAACAAAAACTTCCGCCCGTAAGAGGGCGGAAGTTATCCGCAGTGTCACTTAGTTACGCCCGCTTGTTGCGGGTTCGCTCATCCGGCGCCGGAATGTGAGAACCCGGTACGCCGCTTCCGGTTAACGGCGCAAGCACCGGCCGACCTGTCTCAGCCGAACCCGCCCGAAAATGCTTACAGTCGTCGGCTTTTTCCGCCGCACAGGACGGAGCAAACTTGCTTTTCGCCGTCCTTACCTTTCCGTTTGATATTGACAAGGTCCGGACGTTTATTGCAACAGCAATTGCCTGTACATCAAATAAGCCGTAATCGAACCGGTTAATTCGAAAATCCTCCAGAAAAACTCAGCGCGCACCATCCGTGAGACACTTCCTTTCGAGGATATTTCCGGTTACCGCTTAACAAAATTATAGCATAATGGTGCGCTGTTTTCAAGTTACCGCGCCGGAATAGTTTTTTTTCGCTGCCGGACGGCCTCATACAACAGAATACTCGCTGCAACGCCCACGTTCAGCGACTCGGCCCGCCCGAGGATCGGAATCTTGACCCACGCGGCGGCTGCCGCCCGGACAGCCTCGCTCGGTCCCGCCGCCTCGCTGCCGACGACGAGCGCCACCCTTCCGCGCAGATCGACCGCATCGTAAGACTGGGACGCCGCCGCATCGCCGGCGATAAGACGGACTCCGGCAGCTTGCATGGCGGACAGAAACGAAGCGGTATCGTCCGCCGGCCATACCGGCAGGTGAAACAGGGAGCCCATGGCGGAACGGACGGTTTTGGGACCGTACAGGTCAACCGTCCCGGGCAGGGTGATCACCCCATCCGCTCCCGCCGCATCGGCGGTGCGAATGATCGTCCCGAGATTGCCCGGGTCCTGCAGACCGTCGGCGACGACGAGCAACGGGTTCTTGGGCGCCGTCAGTGCCGCCAGATCCGTTTCGGTCCGGCGCACTACGGCAAGAATGCCCTGGGGTGTTTCCGTGTTCGCCATTTGGGCGAAGATGGCGTCGGTGACCTCGACGCACCGCACCCCGGCCTGGCGCAGGGAAGCGAGCAGAGTTTCGCCTCTGGCCCGGCTCAGCAATTTCGGGGCGAAATAGACCGTCTCCAGTCCGGCCGCCGCCTGGGCGGCCTCTTCCAGCTGCCGGACGCCTTCGATTATGTACTTCCGCTCCTGCTCGCGGTATTTCCGTTCGTACAGGCGGCGGACCGCCGTCAGCTCTTTGTTCTGAGTACTGCTGATCAGTTTTGTCATCCGTTCACCTTCTTCGGTTCGGTTCTTCCGTTACCGGCTCCGGCCTTTCCACTGCCCGTCCGGTCAGGGGCCCCGGCGACCGGTGAAGTAATTTTCTGTTCTCTTTTCTGTACTTTACCCATTTTGCTGGGGCTTGATAGTAGAGGCAGTTAAAGTTATGCAGCAAAAGAGTTTCGGCGTTGCTTCGCGGGATGGCTTTTTCTATGGTCCGGTCTTAGCTCCGTAGTTTCGTATCGGCCGTGTCAGCGTCTCAGTCTCGGCTTCAGACGGGGTAAACTTACAAACACGACTTCCGTGCCGTGATTGTCGCCTCGCCGTCCATGGCTCGGCCCCGTCTGAAGTCTTCGCCCTCGCCGGACACGGCACGATCCTCACTAAAGGGCGCTGGCGCCCGGACCATGTGTTCAGATGGGGGCCGAAAATAATGGACGACACTCAACGGCATGCGATTAAGTTAATCATTTCGGCGGTGTGGACAAAGAACAGTTTCGTTTAGGGACGTCCGGGGATGTGGTGAGGGTGGAGAAGCCACGCCGCGCGGGCCGCGAAACCCGCTCCTATCACTGCTTGTCAATGTCCGCTACCACCGGCGGCAGTTCGGCAATCCGGTCGATCTTATAATCGTATTCGGCAACCGTCCCGAAGCCATACCCGGCATAAACGAAAGTCACTCCGGCAAATCTGGCCGCTGCCAAGTCTCCCCCGGTATCGCCGACATATACCGGTTTGCTCAGGCGGTTTCGCGCCATGATCAGTTTGATGTTTTCGCCTTTGGTCAGCCCGGTCCGGCCGGCACACTCGTAATCGGAGAAATACTTTTGCAGCCGGTGCGCCGTAAAGAAGGCTTCCAGGTAACAGCTCTGACAGTTGCTCACAATGTACAGCTTATGCCTTGCGGCGAGCGCGCCAAGCGTATCCTCCAACTGTTCGTACAGGCGCGCCCCGTGCTTTTCCAGATACGCACACTCGTTGTCGCTGCAAGCCCGGACGATTTCCATCCGCCTTGCCTCCGTCAGGTCCGGAAAAAACCGCGCCGCCAACTCCGGCAGCACCAGCCCCATGACGCTTTTCATATCAGCGGCCGTCAGCTTGTCTTTTACCCCGAGGTGCCGTTCGATAGTTTCATTCCAGACTGTCAGCACCCGGTCGACCGCATCCCAGAGCGTGCCGTCCAGGTCAAAAATAATGCCGTCCAGCTTCATATTGCCTCCTTTCGCTCCGCGGTATTCCGGACCCGGTACCGGCCGCGTTCCGCCGGCTCCGGATCGCCCGGAGCCGGAATTGACAAAAAAGACCTTTGCAGGTCTTTTTCTGTCTCAGACACCCGTATTCGCTTTCGCCGTCTCGGCGAGCTTGCCGAAGGCCGGCATATCGTGCACGGCGAGTTCCGCCAGCATTTTCCGATTCACTTCGATCCCGGCCTTTTTCAGTCCGTTCATCATCCGGCTGTAAGAAATTCCGTTCATCCGGGCCGCCGCATTGATGCGGGCAATCCACAGTTTCCGGAAATCGCGTTTGCGGGTTCTCCGGTGGGCGTATGCATAATCCAGCGCCTTCATTACCGACTGGTTTGCCACGCGGAACAGCTTGCTCCGGGTACCCCGGTAACCCCGCGCCAGTTTCAAAATCTTTTTATGTCTTTTTCGGGTGGTGATACCACCTTTTGCTCTTGGCATGATAATTACCTCCTTATCGTCAGCTTCCCTGGGATGGCCTCGTCCGGCGTCAGTACCGGCCGTTTAGTGCTTATAGATACGGCAGCAGCTTACGCAGGCGCCCTTCGTCGGCCTTGCTGACAATCGCGGTCCCGGTAAGGGCTCGTTTTCGCGCAGTTGTCTTCTTCTCCAGCTTGTGTCGCTTAAAAGCCTTGCTGCGTTTGAATTTCCCGGTGCCGGTAAGTCCGAACCGCTTGGCGGCCGCCCGGTGGGTTTTGATTTTCGGCATGTCGTTTCCCTCCCTCTAAGATTGTTTCGGTGCCAGGATCATTATCATATTGCGGCCTTCCAGTTTGGCCTCCCGCTCAACTATGACCGTTTCCGTGCCGATGTCTTTGGCAAGACGGGTCAGGACAGCCTTTCCCGCCTCCGCGTGGGTTACCTCGCGGCCGCGGAAAGTAACGGTCGCCTTGACTTTGTCGCCATCCTGCAAGAAGCGCTGGGCGCTGCGCAGTTTGACCTGGTAATCATGCTCGTCGATCGACGGGCGAAACTTGACTTCCTTGATACTGATTATCTTCTGTTTCTTTTTGGCTTCCTTCTCCCGTTTGCTCTGCTCGTATTTGTACCGTCCATAGTCCATAATCCGGCAGACCGGCGGACGGGCGGTCGGAGCCACCTCGACCAAGTCAAGTTTCTGCTCGAAAGCAATTCGCAGTGCTTCCCGGAAGGGCTGAATGCCCAACTGGGCGCCGTCGCTGCCGACGACCCGCACTTCGCGTGTCCGGATTTCCTCGTTGATCCTGAGCTCTTTGCTAATAGTCCATCACCTCCGTGGAATTTGGAAAATAAAAAATGAAGCGGGTGGCACGTACCACCCGCTCATAACCGACACAAACAAACAATCCGGTGCGAAAACCTGACTGGCAGCCGTCGGGCGCCGTAAGGTGAGAAGCGGATGGCTTCTGCTTGAATGCAACCTTATTGATTTCAACTATTTAACGATATCACAATCGGTCTTATCCGTCAAGTAATTATATTTACTGGCGATTTCGGCTTTGATCTTGGCGACAAAGGCGGGGAAATCCATGGCGCCCTGATCGCCGCCCTCCCGCGTCCGCACCGCGACGGTACCGTTCTCCATCTCCTTGTCGCCGACAACGAGCATGTACGGAATTTTTTCCGCCTGGGCCTCACGGATTTTGTAGCCGATCTTTTCGTTCCGGTCGTCGAGCTCGACCCGGATTTCGGCGTTGAACAATTCGTTATACAGCTTTTTGGCGTAAGCGGCATGCCGTTCGGCGATCGGCAGCAGCTTCACCTGGACCGGGGCGAGCCAGACCGGAAAAGCGCCGGCGAAATGTTCGGTCAGGATGCCGATAAACCGCTCGAGACTGCCGAAGATCGTCCGGTGAATCATGATCGGGCGGTGCCGCTCACCGTCGGCGCCGATGTAGGTCAGGTCGAACCGTTCCGGCATCTGCATATCGAGCTGGATGGTTCCGCACTGCCAGGTCCGGCCAAGGCAGTCTTTCAGGTGGAAATCGATCTTCGGACCGTAAAAAGCGCCGTCTCCCGGGTTCACTTTATACTTCACGCCCAGGTCTTCCATCGCGTCCCGGAGGGCGTCGGTCGCCCGCTCCCAATCTTCGTCCGATCCCATCGCTTTTTCCGGCTTCGTGCTCAGCTCGACGTTATATTCAAAGCCGAACATCTTGTACATGTAATCATCCAGTTCGATGACACCCTGGATTTCGCTGCGGATCTGTTCCGGCAGCATGTAGATATGGGCATCGTCCTGGGTGAAGCACCGGACCCGCATCAGCCCGTGCAGGGCACCGGAAAGCTCGTGCCGGTGCACTAGGCCGAGTTCGGCCACGCGCAGCGGGAAGTCGCGGTAGCTGTGGACTTCCCGCCGGTAGAGCAGCATCCCGCCCGGGCAGTTCATCGGCTTTACGCAGTAGTTTTGCTCGTCGATCTTAGTGTAATACATGTTTTCGCGGTAATGGTCGTAATGACCGGACTGCTTCCAGAGTTCCTCGCTCAGAATGATCGGCGTCTTGATCTCCTGGTAGCCACGTTTGATGTGCTCCTTGCGCCAGAAGTCTTCCAGGGTATTCCGGAGGACCATTCCTTTCGGATGGAAGAAAGGGAACCCGGGTCCCTCGTCCTGGATGCTGAACAAATCGAGTTCCTTGCCGATTTTCCGGTGGTCGCGCCGTTTCGCTTCCTCCAGCCGCTCCAGGTACTCGGCCAGTTCTTTCGGGCGGGGGAAGGCAGTTCCGTAGATGCGCTGCAGCATCGGGCGCTTCTCGTCACCGCGCCAGTAAGCGCCGGCCAAACTCATCAGTTTCACCGCTCCGATCAGCTTGGTCGACGGGAGATGCGGCCCGGCGCACAGATCGACAAAATCGCCCTGCCGGTACAGGCTGATGACCGCGTCCGCCGGCAGATCTTCGATCAACTCGACTTTGTATGCCTCGCCGGCATCCTTGAACATCTTGAGCGCCTCGGCGCGGCTGACTTCCATCCGCTCAAACGGCAGGTCCGCCTTGATGATTTCCGCCATCGCCGCTTCGATTTTCGTCAGGTCATCCGGGGTGAATGAAGTCGGCAAATCGAAGTCGTAGTAATAGCCGTCGGCGATGGCCGGACCGATGGCCAGCTTCACTGCCGGGAAGAGGCTCCGCACGGCCTGCGCGAGTACGTGCGAAGTGCTGTGACGAAAGACATTCTGTCCTTCCGGGGAATCGAAGGTAACGATCTCGACCGCCGCGTCCGTCTCGATCGGGGCGTTTAGGTCAGCCAGCTTGCCGTTCACCTTGACGGCGAGGGCACTCTTGGCCAGTCCCTTGCCGATGCCGGCGGCGATAGCCGCCCCGGTAACCCCGGCCGGGTGCTCCTGCACCGACCCGTCCGGCAAAGTAATTTTGATATTCGCCATGTCTATCGACCTCCTCAATAGTTTGTGGGAAATAAATAAAACCTCGCCGTCCGAAAGGACGGGAGGTTGTATCCCGCGGTTCCACCTTGTTTGCCCTCAGCCAGCCTGAGGGCCGCTCCAATCCGATAACGGCAGGTCCGGCACGGCTTAATGGGAATTTGCGCTCCGTTCAGCCGGCAGCTCGCAGGCGGTTTTCCGTCGTGCCGGCTGTGCGGGTACTTCCAGCCGCTGATACCCGCTCTCTGGCAGCGTTTCCGACGTACTCTTCCTGCTCATCGCTCGTATGTGTGTTATTAACATATTATAGTCTTAATAATCCGCCCTGTCAAGGGCGACTACTCAGAAAAAACATCAGTCCGGCCTGTCCGAGGCCGATGAGAAAACCGAGCACGCCGCCGAGGATTTCGATGTGACGCAGTTCCCGGGCCGCCACCCGCAGCACCAGACGTTCCAGTCCGGCCAGGTCAAGCTGGGCCAACTTCTCCTCCACCAGCCGGCTGACCTTGATTTCCGCCGCGGCAGTGGCGGTCAGGCGACCGGCCAGGTCTTCCACCGTCGCGGCCGCTCCTTTTTCCGCCTCGGCGCGAATATACCCGACGAGAAGCTCGGCCAGGCCGGACGGGATATACGGTGGGAGCTTAGCCTGAACTTTCTGTTCGATCGCCGTGACGATCGCCGCGGCGATCTCCGCCTTGCGCTCCGGGGTGAGAAAGCTCTGCAGCAGAGTTTCCGGCGACAGCAGCTCGTCTTCCACCACCGCCCCGATGGTCCGGGCGATTTCATCCCGCCGCCGGGGCAGCAGACCCTGCACTTCGTAGTTGATGAGCGGAATGCGCCGGGCCCGGTACGGTCGGAACAGGAGCTTAATCGCCAGGACGTTCGTAATCCAGCCGATGAGCGCGCCGACCAGCGGCATAACGCTGAAAAGGAACACTGTTTCCTGCATTGGTGACACCTCTGCCTGTATACTAGCAATATTTTACCACGCTTGCCGCCGTTTTTCCAGATGAAGCTATGCCTGTCCGCCGGCAGGACACCGAGCGCGTCCCGTATAAGAACAGGAACGGCAAAGACCGTTCCTTAGCTTGTAGATAAAATGAAAAAATGTCATTCCTAAAGGAAACTTAGGGAACGCATTGTATGCGTTCCGTCCGGGTAATTCGTTCCCGTGACCCGTTAAGAAACGGTGTCCCCACCGTTTCTTCCGTACCGTTGCATCCGTCTCCTTTGTACCCGTAGGGGCGGGTTTCCTGTAAAGCCCCTGATGGTATACACATTGTACGGGGAGATTGTATACACATGGGATCCTGGTGTAAGCTTTCAAACATCATCTACAGATCATTCGCAGCACTCATTCTACGG
>Ga0228535_1002154_pt1 | contig 20989 bp, 17 predicted proteins | sample SJ1metagenome_FD_168457 | JGI IMG/M metagenome (GOLD analysis project Ga0228535, IMG submission 168457) | Enriched culture of PCE-dechlorinating microbial communities from Ithaca, New York, USA - SJ1 | ecosystem: Engineered > Modeled > Simulated communities (microbial... > Unclassified | place... | reverse complement strand
CTTCACTTTCAACTGGATATCCGTAGAACCGTTCCAATAATTGATCTGCGGAGAAAAAACAACATCCAGCTTGGCGTTGTTGACGGCGCCGAGGTATTTGCCCATGCCGAACCAGATGGCGTTTACGGAAGCGCCCTCTGAAGTCAGGCGCATTTTGAGATGATTGTTGCCGACCACCACGGGGCCTGCGGCCTTGATGTTTCTCGCGCACAGGACCGGTTCGGGATTTTCACAGCCGAAAGGCGCGAGCAGAGTGATCTGCCGGATCAGGTCGTAGCTGATGTCTTCCAGATGGCATTCCGCATCGATCAGGGTGTGGGACACCATATCGGAGGACTGCACGGAATTGCGGATGATTTCATCCATCATGCCGGCAAATTCATCGATGTCGTCTTCCTTGATCGATATGCCCGCCGCCCGGTAATGGCCGCCGTAAGACAGCAGCAGGGGCGCGCACTGCTGCAGGCCTTTGTGGATATTGAACTCGGACACGCTGCGCCCCGAACCCTTGCCGATGCCGTCTTTGAGGCTGATGACGAACGTCGGGCGGCTGAACAGGTCCACCAGGCGCGAGGCCACGATCCCCACGACGCCGGGATGCCATTTGTCGGAGGAGAAGACCAGGGCGTTCATTTTTTCCAGATCGGGATTGGAGCCCAGACCAGCGAGGATTTCATTGAGGATGTCCTTTTCCATGGCCTGGCGCCGGCGGTTGTGCAAATCCAGTTTCTCGGCCAGCGGCCGCGCCTCTTCCATGTTTTCGGCCAAAAGCAGCTCCACCGCGTCCAGGGCGGATGCAATGCGGCCTGCCGCATTGATCCGCGGAATGAGGCAGAAGGAGGCCTTGAAGGAATCGACGATCTGTCCGTCGATGCCGCTCGCTTCCTTGAGGGCCCGGATCCCCGGTCTTTTTCCTTCCGTGATCAGCTCCAGGCCGATTTTGGCGAAAATCCGGTTTTCGCCGACCAGGGGCGCAATATCGCCGATGGTGCCGAGCGCCACGATATCAAGATATTCTTTCAGGTTGGGATAGCGGCCGTCCTTCCAGAATCCCTCCTTGCGCAAGGTTCCCCGCAGCGCAATGAGAAAGTTGAAGGCGATGCCGACGCCGGCCAGGTGCTTGAAAGGATATGCGCAGTCGGACCGGTTCGGATTGATGCAGGCTGCCGTGTCGGGCAGCTCGTCCGCGATTTCATGATGGTCCAGCACGATGGTGTCGATGCCCTGCGACCGGGCATAGGCGATTTGCTCGATGTCGGAGACGCCGCAGTCCACGGTAATGATCAGTTTGACGTTGCGTTTTTTAAACCGGTCGATCACCGGAAGCTTCAAACCGTAGCCTTCCTGGACGCGGTCGGGAATGTAGTAGGAGACGCGATCCGTCAGCTCCTTGATGAACTTGTACAGCACCACCACGGAAGTGATCCCGTCGGCGTCGTAATCGCCGTAAACAACGATGTCTTCGCCGGCCAGGATCGCCCGGATGAGGCGGTTCACCCCTGTCTTCATATCCTGCATCAGAAAGGGGCTGTGCAGATCGTTGAGCGAGGGATGAAGATAGCGGTGCGCATCTTCCAGACTTCTGACGTGCCGGTTTAAGATCAAATGCGAAATGATCCGGTGGATACCGAATTCCTTGACGAGCGTCTCTTTAATATCCTGATGGCCGGCGTCCTTCATTTTCCACTGGGTGACCGGCAGGTGTCCTTCTTCCGTCATGTCATCTTCTTTAAATCGTTTTTTAGCCTGATCATCATAACAGCGACAAATCCTATGTCAAGTCTTCATTGATCGCCTTGATCTTTAAAACAATAAATGATAGTTCCAAAGGCAAGCGATGATCCGAAAATGGTTTAGAATAAACACAAGCGATATTGCGCTTGTTCAGTTTCTGCTCGAGGGATACGAGGGGTCAGCCACGATCTCGACGCTGGACCCCCGGGCGGCTATCCTCCAGGTTCTGATCATGCCGGACTTTACCGGGGAAATGGAAAGCGTTCTTGACCACCTGAAGCGCCGCTTCGATCTTCAGGAAATTCCTGCTTTCTGCGAGCGGACAATCTTATGTTGATGCTGACCCATACCTATTTGCTGCAGCAGGTCATCGCTGCGTCGGGCATCCGGCAGGCGGATCCCGATATCTACATCTACAATATCGCTCCGGACCTGCTCACCATCCATCCGGACATCCAGGCCGGCCAGACCCATTCCATCGACCGGTTCATCGTCGCCCCCGACGAACACCGGCGCACCGCCTACATCATGTTTCATTTGCTGGTGGACGATCTGGCCCACTACGGAAAAATATCGCTCACCTGTGAAGAGGGCTTTAATCCCCATTCGGCCGGCTACACCTATCTGAAGGGGCGCCGCCTGATCGGTTCTCTTCTGGAGTTGCACAAAATCATCGGCCGGGATATTTCCTACAACGAAGCGGCTTACCGCTCCCATCTGATTATTGAAATGATTTACGACCTCATCATCAGACTGCACATCCATGCCGACCGTTCCATGGAAGTCCTGGAGGAGGCGATTCATTTTACATTGGAGCGCCGGCGCAGCCAATTTTGCGACGACATCGCCTGGCTTTACGGCATTGAAAAAGACGCTGCCGCTGACGTCTTAAAAAATGCGGTTTCCTATATCACTCGGGAAAGAATGGAAAGAATCATGAATATTGAAGGCCGAATTCGTCTTTTTACGGAAAAATTCGGCCTTCGTAATGATAATGTCCTGTTTGCCGAAACGATTGCCGGCCTGTTCCGGGATGCCCTGAGCTCGATTGAAGACGAGGATTTTCTTCAAGAGACCGCCGCGACCATCCGCAACGCCGGCTGGCTTCCGACACTTTAGACGGCTTTTTTCACAAAGCCGGAGCGAATGCAGCGCGTACAGGCCTTGACTCTCTTGACCGCGCCCGTCTTTTCGTCAACACAACGTAATTTTTGCAGATTCGGACGCCAGACCACCTTTGATTTGTTGTTGGCATGGCTGACATTGTTGCCGATGGCCGGCTTCTTGCCGCATATTTCACAGATACGAGACATGATTGAACTCCTCCCAAAAAAGTCTGTGGTTTCTAAGCCAAAACAGTTTATTTTGCAAGCATTTTTTACAGAAAAAGCATAAATATTTTTCTGTCTTGTCTCTGTTCCGGCCGTCCGCGGGAAATCTGCCGGTTCCTAGCGATTTCTCATCTGGGCCGGCTGGCCCGTCATTTCCAGAACCCGAAGCCAGGGATTGCCCTGCGGATCGATCTTCTTTCCGGACGTCGCCGCTGACAGCGGCAGATGAACATAATCATTTTTCCTAAGCGCCACCAGCAGGTCCGTCTTTCCCGCCATGGCGGCGTGAACGGAGTATTGACCCAGCGAACTGCAGTAAATGCTGTCCGAGGCGTTGGCGGGAACGGAACGGATCATGTAGCTTGGTTCGATGTACTTTAAATTGATTTCGAGATGGTTCTCGCGGAAATGACGCTCAATGGCGTTTTTCAGAAACAAACCGATGTCGTGCAGCCGGATGTTGCCCGACGCGTCTGTTTTTTGCGCGTCATTTTCTTTTTTCATGAGTTCCTGGCCGGCTCCTTCGGCCACCAGGATCACTGCATGTCCCCGCGCCCGGATGCGGTCTTCCAGGCACCGCAAAAAACCTCTGTCTCCCTCAAGATCGAACGGCACTTCGGGAATCAGCACGAAATTGGCGTCGCCTTGGGCGAGGGCAGCCGTGGCGGTGATGTAGCCGGACAATCGTCCCATGATTTTCACCAGACCGACGCCGTTGAAGGCGCCTTTGGCTTCCACATGGGCGCTCCGCACGGCTTCCACTGTTTTTTCGATGGCCGTGTCAAACCCGAAAGATTTCTCGATCAGGCCCAGATCGTTGTCTATGGTCTTGGGAATGCCGATGACGGCAATGGAGGCCTTTCTGCGGGTTATTTCCGCCGTCAGCTTTTCCGCCGCGCGCATTGTCCCGTCTCCCCCCACGCAAAACAGAATATTGATTTTTTGCGCTTCCAGATAATCGACCATCACCGACGCCTCCTGCGGTCCGCGGGAGGTGGAAAGAATGCTGCCGCCGATATGGGTGATGTCCTTGACGTAATCCGGCGTCAGACGAACAGGGATTTCGCCATAGGCCGGATTCAGTCCGCGCAGGCCGTAACGGATGCCCAGAATCTCCCGGACGCCGTAACGGTAAAAAAGCGTCATGGTGACGGAACGGATGACATCGTTGATTCCCGGGCACAAGCCGCCGCAGGTCACAAGGGCCGCCCGGGTTCGGGCGGGATCGAAAAAAATCTTCCTGCGGGGTCCGGCCAGTTCAACGGTTAAAAGGCGGCCGTCTTCGTCCTTGACGGCGTCGAAATCGTCCAGACGGTTGTAAAACAAAACCCGCTCGTCATCCGACGTGAAAAGGCCGGTGTTGAGCGGAGAATTGATCAGACACGGACCCAGACTGGCAATGCTGAAATCGGTTTTCATTTTTTATGTCCTTTTCTCTATCACCTGCAACGCCGCAGTGCGGCCGGAAATCAACTCCGCGTCGAAACCCGCGTCCGTCAGCAGCGACGTTCCGGTGAGAAAAACATTGTCGAAGCGCGTCCTATGGCTTTTTGCGGCAAAGGAGGTGAAAAAGGCGTTGCGGACGGAATATCTCGGGCTCAGCACCTTCCGGTATTCCAGTGAAAGCGCGACGGAGGCGTCGATATCCGCAAGTTCGGTATTCTCCTTGAGGAAGGGGAGAAATCCCTCCAGTCTCTCCAGGACGGCCCCCGCCTGTTTCGTAAGCGCCTCGGGCGTCCATTGGTCGGCGCGGTCGGGAAGATAAACGGTGGCTGTGACGGGCAGCGCGGCCCGGTCGATGCGGCGTTCAACTTCCGGAAAACCGGTTTCCAGAATGATCAGGTTGTCGTCGTAGAGGTCTCTGGCCAGGTCCGGAACCACGGCAATGTGGCGGGCCGTTTCCTGGGGCAGGCCTTTTTGCGCCACCCCCAGAAAAATCGTAAACGGATAGTAAAGAACTTTCGCCGGACGGCGGCGGTCGGAAAAATTAAGATACTTGTGCTTGCCCCGCAGCAGGCCGAGTTTGTCGGACTTGGTGCTGATGATGAGCCGGCGTCCCGACATCCGCATCGCCGCCTGGTCCGGTGTCCGGAGGTCAACTTCGATTTCCCGGCCGTGCGTGATGGCGGTGATGGGGTGGCGGCTGAGATACAGCCCCTGATGGCGCTCGAGCTTTTCGATGAGCGCATTGAACAAAAACTGCTTTCCCTGCGTAAAACAGGAAACGCCGCGCAGGGGCGCACAGTACTGATATGCGGAAGCAAAGGAAAACAAATCGTCGTGATTGAAGCCCACCAGCGCCTGCAGCGCCTCCCAGGCTTTTTCGAGGGCGGCATGGTTCGACAGCAGTTTGTCAAATCGGGCCGCCCCGAACTTGTAACGGAAAATATGCGGAAATATTTTCAGATAAGCGCCGTATTCCCGAAGCGACTGCGGCTGGAGCTGCGGATGGCCGGCAAGCCAGTCCTGAAAAACCGCGGCGGCATCCTGGGCCATGCCGTAGTACTCACGGATGCCGCCCTCCAGGTCCGGAAATTCCCGGACCAGTTCGGCAAGGAGCGATTCCGCATTGTTGTAAAAGTCGATGCGGTGTTCGGGAAGAATGATTTGAAAGGCGCATTCCAAAGAGGAAGTGAAGTTCTCCGGCAGCGCAATGTCCATCTCCGCCAGCAGGCGCCCGCCCGCCTCGCCTGGCCCGAGACCCGTGAGCGGCGCCGGATCGATGTTGAAGACAAAATCTCCGATCAGCTGCAATCCGCCCAGACCGCTTTCCGCGATGAGCAGCGTCGAGAGGCCGTTGTGGCCGGCATACGCGGCAGCGACGTGCGAGGCCAGATCATCTCCGATGACAATCAGATCATACATGGGCAAACGGTTTCCTCCCGAACAGGCACGATCCAACGCCTGTTATCCTTCCAGAGGCGGATTGTGCAGGACAGCGTCCTTATCGCCGCGGACGCCGCGAATTTCCACATGGCGGCCGTTTTTGACGATGCGGCCTTCCGCGAAATAGCGGATGGCCTGAGGATAAATTTTGTGCTCCTCCTTCAGGATTCGGGAGGCCAGGGTATCGGCTGTATCGCCGGGAAGAACCGGTACGACGGCCTGAATGATGATGGGCCCCGTATCGACGCCTTCATCGACAAAATGCACGGTGCAGCCGGAAAATTTCACGCCGTAATCCAGCGCCTTTTGCTGGACGTGTGTTCCGGGAAAAGCCGGCAGCAGGGCAGGGTGAATGTTGATGATCCGCTGGTCAAAGGTCCGCAGAAACTCGCCGCCCAGAATTCTCATAAATCCGGCCAGAACAACGAGATCGACGCCGGCGTTCTTTAAAACGCGGATGAGCTCGCGGTCAAACGCCTCGCGACCGGAAAATTCCCGGTGATCCAGCACCGCGCAGGAAATACCGGCTTTTTCGGCCCGGACAAGCCCATAGGCTTCAGGGGCGTTGCTCACCACGATGGAAATCCGCGCGCTGAGCGCCCCTTTTTCAATGTGATTGATAATGGACTGAAGATTGGAGCCGCTGCCGGAAATCAAAACGCCCAGTTTCAGAAGATCAGACATAGCTACAGTTCCGAAAAGCAGACCGACGCCTGGTTCTCTTCCTTCTTTTCGATTACGCCGATCAGATAAGCTTTTTCGCCCAAGACGGTCAGGCGGTCGATAATGTCCTGCGCTTCTTTTTCGGGAACGATCATCATCATGCCGATGCCCATGTTGAAGACGCGGAACATTTCTGTTTCCTCCACGCGTCCGATATCCTGAATGACGGGAAAAATCGGCGGAATCTCCCAGCTGTTGCGGCTAACGACGCAACGGCAGACATCCGGAATGATGCGGGGAATATTGTCGTAGAAGCCGCCGCCGGTAATGTGCACCAGACCCTTGACGGTAAAACTTTTGAAAACGTTCAAAAGCGACTTCACGTAAATCCGCGTAGGCTCCAGGAGTTCCAGACCGATCGTTTTTTCCAGTCCCGTCACGGTGTCGTTCAGGGAAAGCCTGCCTTTTTCCAGGAGCACTTTGCGGGCAAGCGAAAAACCATTGCTGTGCAGACCGCTGGAAGCCAGTCCGATGACGCGGTCGTTGATGCTGATCGTCGATCCGTCGATGAGCTTTTCCTGCTCCACGACGCCCACGCAGAATCCGGCCAGATCGTAGTCTCCGGCCTGGTAGAAACCGGGCATTTCCGCCGTTTCTCCCCCCAGCAGGGTACAGCCGGCCTGCCGGCAGCCGTTGACGATGCCGTCCACGATTTGAACGCTTTTTTCCAGTTCGATTTTGCCCGTGGCCAGATAGTCCAGAAAGAACAGGGGCTCCGCACCCTGAACGACGACATCGTTGACCGACATGGCCACCAGGTCGATGCCGATGGTGTCGTGTTTATCCATCGACTGAGCGATTCTCAGCTTTGTGCCCACACCGTCGGTGGAGGAAACGAGAACCGGATTTTTCATCTTGGCCGTATCGAAACGAAACAGCCCGCCGAATCCGCCGATGCCGGAAATCAATTCCTTACGGGCCGTCGTCTTAATCAAAGGTTTGATGCGCTCCACGAACACATTGGCCGTATCGATGTCGACGCCTGCATCCTTGTACGTCGATTTTTCCGTATCTTCCGATTTTGCAGATTTTCTTACCATAGGACTCCAATAATTGACGATTAGGTCTTCGCGTGAAATTTGATGAGATGCTGTAACGTAAATCATTGGCTGTGTCAATCGTTGACTTGCGCAAACTGCATTTATTTGTTAAAAATACCAGCAATTTCCAGAGAATCTTTCTTTTTATCCGGACCGGGACGGGAAAGCGCAATGGAGTCGTTTAAAAAAAATCTGCTGAAAATCGAACAGCCTCTGAGTTTCGCCGCCAGAGAGGACTTCAGGAATTTGTCCCATATTCGGGATCTGGGAAAATCTCTGTCCGTTTTAATCGCGGCGCAGATTTCGGCGATACCGCCTGCCGCCAAAAATATTTTTGAGCTGCCCCTCAAGCACATGGCGCAGATTTTTCTGGACTACGATGCGCAGGAGACGCCCGTCAAAAAAACGAAAATTGCAGAAGCAGCGTCGATTCTGGAGCGGTTAAAAAAGGCGGCCGACGCATTTGACGCCAGAAGCCCGCTTTCGCCGCTTCAGGAAGAGCAGATATCCCAAAGAATACAGGATTTGAAAACCTCCGCGGAAAAGCTGGCCGTGCCGGTGCAGTTTCTTAAGGGCGTGGGGCCCAAAATGGCCGCCCGCTTCGCCGCAAAAAAAATCTCCACCGTGGAAGACCTGCTTTACTTTCTTCCGCGCACGTATGAAGACCGCCGGGAAATCCGCAAAATCAATAAACTGGAAACGGAAAAAGTCCAGTCTGTCGTAGCCGAGGTTGTCGGCAGCGAATTCCGCCAATACGGAAAAAAAAGAATTCTGGAAATCGCCGTGAACGACAACACCGGCTCGCTCACGCTCAAATGGTTTAAAGGCCAGATGACGCACCTGGTGAGCGCGCTGAAAAAAGGGACGCGCATCATCGTCACCGGCGCGGTGACGCCCAGTTACATCGGAAAGTCGATGATTCATCCCGACTATGAAATTCTGGACCAGGAGGATGAAGAAAATCTGCTCAACTTCAGGCGGATCGTGCCGGTTTATTCGGAAACGGAAGGGCTGCACCAGAAGTACATGCGCAGGATCATGCATACCGCGCTTGAAAATTATTCGCGTTATGTCGCCTCACCGATCCCCATGGAAATCTGCCTCCGGCGCAGCCTGCTCAACATCCATGAAGCGCTGCTGTCCGTCCATTTTCCCGGTCCCGATGCCGATATGGAGGCTTTGCTCCTTGCCCGCTCCGAAGCCCACCGGCGCCTGATCTACGACGAGTTCTTCTTTTTTCAGTTGGGCATGGCCGTCAAAAAATCCGGCCGGATTCTGGAAAAGGGCATTTCCTTTTCCACGGACGGTCCTGGGCTGGAAAAATTTATCGCGCTCCTGCCCTTTGCGTTGACCGGTGCGCAGAAACGCGTCATCGGCGAGATTCAGCGCGATCTCGCTTTGTCCACCGCCATGAACCGCCTCCTGCAGGGAGATGTCGGCAGCGGCAAGACGCTGGTGGCCATGTCGGCAATGGTCACGGTTTGCGAAAACGGCTACCAGTGCGCCCTGATGGCGCCAACGGAAATTCTCGCCAAGCAGCATTACGCCACGCTGTCGGTCTGGGCCGGAGCCGTCGGCCTGCACATGACGCTCCTCACCGGAAGCATGAACCAGGGCCAGCGCACTGCGGCGCTGGAGGCCATCAAAAACGGCGGAACCGACATCATTGTCGGCACACATGCCCTCATCCAGGAAGATGTGGCTTTTTCCAAACTGGGCCTGGTCGTCATCGACGAGCAGCATCGCTTCGGCGTCCTGCAGCGGGCAACGCTGCGCGAAAAGGGCAGCCGCGCGGATGTACTGGTCATGACGGCTACGCCGATTCCCCGAACGCTGGCAATGACGGTTTACGGCGATCTGGATGTTTCCGTGATCGATGAAATGCCGCCCGGGAAAAAGCCGGTGCGGACGCTTGTGATGGGCGATCACAAAAGAGAGGCGGTTTATGCGGCCATCCGCAAAGAGCTGTCCCATCGGCACCAGGTCTTCATCGTCTATCCTCTGGTGGAACAGTCGGAAAACCTGGACTTGAAGGACGCCACCCGGATGGCCCGGCATCTGCAGGAGGACGTTTTCCCCGACTACCGCGTGGGACTGATCCACGGCAAGATGAAGGAAAAAGAAAAAGACGCCGTCATGCAGGATTTCCTGGACCTGGCTATTCAGGTCCTTGTTTCCACTACCGTCATCGAAGTCGGCATAGACGTGCCGCGGGCTTCGTTGATGGTCATTGAACACGCCGAACGGTTCGGCCTTTCCCAGCTGCACCAACTGCGCGGAAGAGTGGGGCGCCGAGACATTCCTTCCCAGTGCATTCTGCTCACGGATTTCAAATGCTCGGCGGACGCCCGCAAAAGACTGAAAGTCATGGAGAAGACAACGGACGGGTTTGCGCTGGCCGAGGAAGATCTGGCGATCCGCGGCCCCGGCGATTTTCTGGGCACCCGCCAGTCGGGGCTGCCGGATTTCCGCATCGCCAGCATCCTCCGCGACGCCCGGATCCTCAACGACGCCAAGGAAGACGCCTTCGCGCTGGCCGCCCGCGATCCTCTGCTTTCCAGGCCCGAGCACACCATTGTGAAAGAAACGCTGCTTGCCCGCTGGCAGGGAAAACTGGAGTTGGCCAGAACGGGCTGAGGCATCCTGCCGGTGGTCCTTTTTCGCTTTGCAGAATTTGCTTGATCTTTGCGGACGGATGTATCATGAACTCCCACCAGGGAGGGGGGTTTATGAGAATCGCTGTTGTCGGCATCGGTGGAGTGGGGGGATATTTCGGCGGAAAACTGGCGAGACGATACGCATCGTCGGGAACGCACGAAGTTATTTTCATCGCCCGAGGCAAGCACCTGCGGGAAATCCAGCAAAACGGTCTGCAGCTGTATACCCGGGAAGGCGGATACGTCGCCTGGCCGAACGTTGCCACCGATGATCCGTCGGAACACGGTATTTTCGACATCGTCTTTTTTTGCGTCAAAAGCTACTCGCTGGAAGACGCGGCCCGGCGGCTCAAAGAAAACATCAGCCCCCGCACGGTCGTTATTCCTCTTCTCAACGGTGTGGACAGCGCCCGGCGTCTGCGTGCCGTTCTTCCGGAAGCGGATATCGTCAGCGGCAGCGTGTACATCATCACGTTTGTTGAAAAACCCGGCGTCGTGATCCAGACCCAGGGCGCCTGCCGTTTGACGTTCGGCACCGATGATCCGCAAACCGCGAACCGCTACACCCCCATTTTACAACTGCTTTTGGAAGCGGGAATCGACGCGCACTTATCCGACCATATGACCGAAATCCTCTGGAGAAAATATCTGATGATGTGCCCGTTGGGGTCTCTCACGGCCGCGTCGGGAAAAACCTACGGACGGATATTGCAGGAGGAGGATCTCCGCACTCGTCTGGAGGGAATGATGTCGGAAGTCGCAGCGGTGGCAAAGGCCCTGCATATCCGTCTTCCGGCGGATGCGATCGAAAAAACAATGGATATGATCGGCCGCTTCAGCTTCGATGCCAAAACGTCGATGCAGCTGGACAGGGAAAAAGGAGGGAAAACGGAAGTGGACACTCTCACGGCCTGGCTGTGCCGCAAAGGCCGTGAGACGGGTATTCCCACGCCGCTCCACGACGAAGTCCTGCGGCAACTGGGCCAATGATAATCCTCCGTATTTTCATCGCGCTTCCCGCGCAGACCGGTTGATATTCCCTGGCAAAAATTCAGCATATCTGTTTGACAAACTCACGGAGTTTGTTATAGGTATCACCCATTGCAAACGGGATGGAAAATGCAATGATCAATGGATTTTCGCTGACATAAGGCAGGGTAAAAATGAAAAAAATCTCTATCGGTTTGATTGGCCTCGGCAACATCGGCACCGGCGTGGTCAAATTGCTGCAGCAAAACGAAAAACTCATCACGCAGAAACTCGGCGCCAGACTGGTCTTAAAGAAGATTGCCGACATCAACATCACGTCTCCGCGCGGAATCAAAATCGACCGGAGCCTGCTCACGAAGGATGCGCGGGACATTCTCAACGATCCCGATATCTCGATCGTCATTGAATTGATGGGCGGCTACGAGCCGGCCAGGACATTCGTCCTGGAGGCCATTCAGAACGGGAAGCATGTCGTCACCGCCAACAAGGCCATGCTGGCGACATACGGAAACGAAATCTTTCCCGCCGCACAGCATCGCGGCGTGGACGTGGGCTTCGAGGCCAGTGTCGGCGGAACCATTCCCATCATCAAAACGCTCAAGGAAGCCCTCGTGGCCAATAAGATCAATTCCATCGTCGGCATCATGAACGGAACCTGCAATTTCATTCTCACGAAAATGACCGACGAAGGCAAGCCCTTTGACGTGGTTTTAAAAGAAGCCCAGGATCTGGGTTTTGCCGAGGCCGACCCGACGTTCGATATCGAAGGAATCGATACGTCCCATAAAATGGCCATCGTGCTGTCGCTGGCCTACGGAAAGAAGGTCAATCTGAAAAAGATCTACCTGGAAGGCATCACGAAGATCAGCGCGCTCGACATCGCCTTTGCCAAAGAGCTGGGCTACCGGATCAAGCTTCTGGCCATCGGCATGCTCAAGGGGGAAGCGGTGGAAGCCAGGATTCACCCGACCATGATCGAATCGGAGCATCTGCTGGCAAATGTCAACCGCAATTACAACGCGTTTCATCTTGTGGGAGACGCGTCGGGCCCCGTCTTTCTCTTCGGCCAGGGAGCCGGGATGATGCCCACGGCCAGTGCCGTCTTCAGCGACATTATCGACTGCGCCCGCAATGTCCTGCACGGCATATCCGGCCGGGTGCCGCTGCGCTCCATCAACGAGACGGGAATGAAGGACATCCGCCTGATTCCGATGGACGACATCGAAACCAAATACTATTTTCGCTTCTCGGTGCTGGATCGCCCGGGTGTTTTGTCCAAAATATCCGGCATCCTCGGCCGCCACAACATCAGCCTGGCCACCGTTATCCAGAAAGCCAGGGAAGAGGCGGGGCCTGTTCCGATTGTTATGACCACGTATAAAGCCAGAGAAAAGGATGTCCGCGAGGCGCTGAAAAAAATCGACCGGCTGGACGTTGTGAAAGACAAAACCGTCATCATTCGCATCGAAGACGAATTATAGGATGAGATGAAGGAAGCCATATGAAATATGTTGTATTGCTGGGCGACGGCATGGCGGATTATCCGAGTGCACAGCTGGGAGGAAAAACGCCGCTTGAGTGCGCTCTCACCCCTTTTCTCGACGAGATTGCCGCGCAGGGCACCCTGGGATTGGTAAACACCATCCCCGAAGGATTTACTCCCGGTTCCGACGTGGCCAATTTGAGCGTCCTGGGTTACAATCCCGCAGAAACCTATACGGGCCGGGGGCCTTTGGAGGCGGCCAGCATGGGAATCCGCCTGGAAGTCGACGATGTTGCCTATCGCTGCAATCTCGTTTCCATCGGCGAACAGGATTCGGACCAGGCCTTCATGGATGATTTCACGGCCGGACATATTTCTTCGCTCGAAGCCCGGGAAATCATTCTGGAGATCAATCAGAAGATCGGCTCTTCCCAATTGCAGTTTTACCCCGGCGTCGGATACCGGCATTTGCTCGTGTGGCGCAACGCAGCCGGATCGCCGCAAACCACGCCGCCCCATGATATCCCCGGAAAGGCCATTGCCCCCTATCTTCCCGCCGGAGATTGCGCTGTGGAAGTCAATGAACTGATGCAGAAAGCCGCCCTCGTCCTGAAAAACCATCCGGTCAACGCCAAGCGGCTGGCAGACGGAAAAAAACAGGCCAATTCCATCTGGCTGTGGGGGCAGGGAAGAAAACCGCAGATTGTCCCTCTGACGCAAAAATACGATTTCAAGGGCGGCATGATTTCCGCCGTCGATCTTCTCAAAGGCCTGGGCGTCAATGCCGGCTTGCAAACCCTGACCGTTGAAGGCGCCACCGGGTACATCGACACCAATTACGAAGGCAAGGCCAAAATGGCGCTTGACGCGCTTCGGTTCATGGATTTTGTTTTCCTTCATCTGGAGGCTCCCGATGAAATGGGGCACGAAGGCAATGCTGCGGGGAAAATTCAGGCCATCGAATTTTTCGACGAAAAGATCGTCGGTCCGATACTGACCAACATCGGCTCGCTGGGCGAATACCGCATTCTGGTCTTGAGCGATCATCCGACGCCGATCGACCTGAAAACGCACGTCGGCGATCCCAGTCCTTTTGCTGTATTATCCTCGCGAAGTGAAGAAAACAAGGCTGCAGGGTATGCCTTTACGGAAGCTTACGCCCGGAAAAGCGGTCTTGTGGTTTCCCCCGGTCATTTGCTGATGGACAACTTTATTAAGAACTTGGGGGCATTTCTTGCTCAGTAATTTTACACAGGTCCGGGTCATTTATGCCGACACTGACGCCATGGGCATCGTTTATCATACCAACTATATCCGCTGGTTTGAGCTGGGAAGAAATGAGCTGATGCGGCAACTTGGCGTCGCCTATACGGAGCTTGAGCAATTGGGGCTCAATCTGCCCTTGACCAAAGTATCCTGTCATTATCTCGCTCCCGCCAAATACGATCAACTGTTGACGGTTGAAACGGCGTTTGACTACATTAAAAGGGCGAGCATCAAGTTCAACTCCAAAATATGGGACGAACACCGGCAAAAGCTTCATGTGGAGGGATACACGATTCACGCCTGCACGAACCGGGACGGCAAAATCCGCCGCATGCCGCCGGTGATTGTGGAACTCGCAAATAAATACAATATTAAAAAAGGGGAAGAATATGTCCGCTAAGTTATCAAAAAAAGAACTGAAAAGTCCTGATGCCTTTCAATCCACCTTTGAAAGGGTCGGCGACTATGTTTCCGATAATAAGACGCGGGTCATGGTCGTTGCCGCTGCTCTCGTCTGCGCTGTAGTGGTTGCGTTGGGAATTTATTTCTACTGGAGCCACTATACGAATTCAGCCCTGAAGCTCTACGCCAAAGCGCAGAGCAATATTCTCAAAAGCGGCGATACACCGCAAACCGCAACAGAAAATATTAAAATCTTCAATGAGCTGATTGAAAAATATCCCTATAGCTGGAGCGGCCGGATGGCTTATTATCATCTGGGCAATATTTACTACAGCACGGGAGAACTCGACAAGGCCATCAAATCCTATTCGAAATTTGCCGGCAAAACCGGCTCCGATAAAACGGGGCTTAAATTTCTGGCGCTCACGTCGCTGGGCTATGCCTATGAGGCCAAAAAGGATTTCAAGGAAGCGCTCAAATATTTCAATCAGGCACAAACCGCAGTCCACACGGGTTTTGAATCTCTCGGCCTGCGGAATATCGCCCGTTCCTACGAGGAATTAAACAACAAGGAGAAAGCTCTCGAGTATTACAAAAAAGCGTTGGAAAAGACCACCGAACCATCGGCAACCCTGCTCATCAAACGCAAGATATCCGCTCTGAGCTAATTTAACGGAGGCAAATCCATTTGAAAAAAGTACTTCTGTCAGGAAATGAAGCGATCGCCCGCGGCGTATATGAAGCGGGCGTTCGCTTTGCCGCTGCTTATCCCGGAACGCCCAGCACCGAAATCATGGAGCAATTCGCAAAATACGACGGTGTTTACGCGGAATGGGCCCCCAATGAAAAAGTGGCGGTGGAAGTCGCCATCGGTGCAGCTCTTGGCGGGGCGAGAGCGCTGGCTGTGATGAAGCATGTCGGCGTCAACGTCGCAGCCGATCCGATTTTCACGGTGAGCTACACCGGAATTGAAGGTGCTCTGGTCATCATCAGCGCCGATGATCCGTCCATGCACAGCTCGCAAAACGAACAGGACAACCGCAATTATGCCAAGTTTGCCAAAATCCCCATGCTGGAACCGGCGGATCCGCAGGAAGCCAAGGAATTTGTAAAACTGGCTTTTCAGATCAGCGAACAGTTCGACACGCCCGTCTTTCTGCGGACGACGACCCGAGTCTCCCATTCCAAATCTGTTGTGACGCTCGAAGAACCTCTCGCGCCGCAAGATAAAACCAAACTGGCCCATCACTCTTTAAAGTACGTCATGGTGCCCATCAATGCCCGGATGAGACGCATCGAGGTGGAAAAGCGCGAGCAGGCGCTGCGCCATTTCGTGGAGACGTTTTCCGAAAACAGGATGGAAATCAACGATCCGGAAGTCGGAATCATCACCGCGGGCATGCCTTATAATTACGCCAAGGATGTTTTCCCGGATTACTCTTATCTCAAACTGGGCATGGTTTATCCGCTGCCGGTCAGAATGATTAAACATTTTGCCGAAAAAGTGAAAAAAATCTATGTAATTGAAGAACTGGATCCCTATCTGGAAGAACAGATCCGGGCTCTGGGCATCAAAGTGACGGGTAAGGAAATATTTCCCTATACCAACGAATTTGATCCGGGTATCATTAAAAACGCCATCACCGGAAGCAGCCAGGGCGCCGTTTCTCCCTACAAGGATACTCTGGCGCTGCGACCGCCCAACCTCTGCCCAGGCTGCCCCCACCGCGGCTTGTTTTACGCGCTTAAAAAATCCAAAGCTTACGTTCACGGCGACATCGGCTGTTACACCCTGTCGTACCTGAAACCACTGGAAGGCCTGCATTCCTGTATTTGCATGGGCGCCAGCATCGGTATGTCGCACGGAATGAGCAAGGCGCTGCAGGAAAAAGGGAAGGGGAAGGTTGTCGGCGTCATCGGCGATTCCACCTTCCTGCACTCGGGCATTACGCCGCTTCTCAACATGGCTTATAACAACAGCGATGCGCTCATCATTATTCTGGACAACAGCACGACTGCCATGACCGGCATGCAGGAGCACCCCGGAACCGGTTATACCCTGATGGGAAAAGAAGCTAAAAAAGTTAATCTGCCAGTTTTAGTTTCTTCTTTAGGTATTGAAAACATAAGAGTTATTGATCCAAACAACTTAAAAGAGACCCAAGTCGCGATCAAAGATGAACTGGCCAGCAGCGGCCCTTCCGTCATTATTGCACAAAGACCCTGCGCTTTGTTCAAGCGGGCGAACCTGAAACCCGTCCCGTCGCTTAAAATCGATCCGGACAAATGTGAAGGCTGCAAAGTCTGTCTGGGGTTGAATTGTCCACCGATCGCCTGGAAAGAAGGGATTACCCGGGAAGGTTCCAAGCGGAAAGGCATTGCGGTGATCGATGAAACATTGTGTAACGGCTGCGGTTTGTGCGCACAGGTCTGCAAATACAACGCCATCGCCTGAAGATAAGGAAAGATCGAATGAAGGATAATAAAGTCAAAAGCATCTTGTTTGCGGGTGTCGGAGGCCAGGGTATTTTGCGGGCCAGCGACATCATGTCTCTGGCCATGATGGAAGCCGGATTTGACGTGAAGAAAAGCGAAGTGCACGGAATGGCGCAGCGCGGCGGCTGCGTGACCAGTCATGTCCGCTACGGCGCCAAGGTCTACTCGCCTCTGGCCGAGCCGGGAACTATTGATATTCTTGTTGCCTTTGAGAAAATGGAAGCACTGCGGTATTTGAAGTTCTTAAGCCGCGACGCCTCCATTATTTTAAATACCGAAGAGATCAACCCTCCGGCGGTCAATATGGGAGAATCACCTTATCCGCCAGATATTATTGATTTCCTGAAGAATCATTACGCGAAGGTCATTGCGCTTAACGCAGCGGAAATCGCCCAGCAGGCAGGCAGCATCAAGGCCGCCAATGTCGTCCTGCTGGGCGCGGTTTCGAATTTGGCAGACATTGACCGGTCGGTCTGGGAGCATGTCATAAAAAAATCATTTCCTCAAAAACTGATAAAATTGAATCTGGAGGCTTTTCAAAAAGGAATTGCTGCTTAAATTAGCGCCACAATGAACATTTGATCTTGCTTAAGGAACATGTAGGTTATGGCAGAAGATTACTATCAGGTTTTGGGAGTTGACAAAAAAGCCTCGGCTGAAGAAATAAAAAAGGCTTATCGCAAGTTGGCTGTCAAATGGCATCCGGACAAGAATCCCAACAATAAGGCTGCTGAGGAAAAGTTCAAGAAAATCAGTGAAGCGTACGCCGTCTTAAGCGATCCGGAAAAAAGGCAGAATTACGATAATTTCGGCTCGGCCGATCAATTTCGCGAGCAGTATTCCCAGGAAGATATCTTCCGCGGATTCGATCTGGACGAAATCCTGCGCAGCTTCGGCTTCGGAGGCGCCAGAAGCGGTGGACGCACAACGTTTCGCACTAATCGAAGAGGGGGGAGTTACGCTTCCGAGAGCGAGGATCCATTTTCCGGCATCTTTGGCGGGGCAGGGGGGCGACAGTATGCCAACATGCCGCAAAAAGGCCAGGATGCTGAATACAATCTATCTATTTCATTAGAAGAATCTGTAATGGGAGCGGATAAAAAGATTTCCCTGCAGATGGAAAATCGTATTGAAGACATCACTGTCAAAATTCCCTCGGGCATCAGCACGGGGAAAAAGCTCAGGCTGCCGGGTAAAGGTCTTCCCGGGTACAACGGCGGACCCAACGGAGATTTGTATCTTAATATCAGCATATTGCCTCATCCCATTTTTGCCCGGGACGGAAACGATCTCCACATTGAAAAAACCATCAAATTTACTCAGGCGGCTCTGGGAACGACGATCGATGTCCCGACGATTGACGGAACTACTAAAAGGCTGAAGATTGCTCCCGGTACACAAAACAACACAAGAATTCGGATGAAGGGCTTTGGCGTGCCCGGACTCAAAGGAGCAGCCAAGGGAGATCAATATGTAAAAATTAATATTGAAATTCCTCGAAAGCTCACGGACGGGCAGCTTAAGCTTGTCGAACAGCTGGCAGGAGAAGGCATTTAAAAGCTCTTCAGATACTCGACTTATGATGCTCCGGCATATCCTTGATTTTCCAAAGGATATGCCGTTTTTTTGTATTCAAAGACCTTGTTTTTCTCGAATCTGAAAGTTTTCTTAATGTCTTATAAGATATGTTATGTTAACTTTTATTTCACAAGGGGCTTTTTGATCTTCTTGTTATCCAAACTCGACCTCTCCGATAGCTCCGAGTTCTTTTCCCAAAATAATTACAATTCCCGAAACACCTGGAATCGTCATACCGTAATCCAGGGCTTTTCGGATATCTCCCTTTCCCTTCACTCTGTTGCCAATTGCTGAAGCAGCAGCATCGGCAAGTGTAGCTGATTTCGAAAGGACACAGACGGCATCCGCTTTTCCGAAACTTAAGGATGGGCCTACCGTGGCGGATGACGTGCATATTCCAATTGGTGTTTTTTCAGGTTTTACAATAATATGGACATTATAACTTAAAGAAGATTCTCCTGCAAAAATACCGATCGTCGTTTTTCTTCTGGAGCGCAAAAAGATGTCTCCGCCGTTTTCCACGATCAGGTTTTCCGTTTTTTTTAATAGATCCCTGCCTACAAATTCAGCCACAGCGCCGGCGACGGAAGCCATTGGCCCCACATCGCAAACTTTCGTCCGGCGGATCATCTCGCGAACAATCGGCGGCGCCAGATTATCCTCGAAAATAGGCACAAGAGAAGCAGCAAATTCGGGTTTATTCCCGATGTAAGTTTCGATGAACTGACGGTGCCGAAGCAGAGATTTCAGAGCCAGGTCACTGAGATCGGAATCTGAACTTATCAACAAGTCACTTTCTTTTATTTTAATACAATATGAGATTAAATAATCTTTATTAATTAATGATCTGTATGATCTTTCCTCATATTTCATATTAAAACAAAAAAGCTGTGGATAAATTTATTGATAGAATAAAACTCCTTCATTGGAACGCTTCCCAACTTCATCAACAGTAAATCGTATTGCCCTCACCCAAAATGCCATCCGCCTCTCGTTTGAGACGATCGCAGATGTCAATGCGGCCTGAATCTCCCAAGCGAACAATTGTTTCACTTTTTACATTAATAATGTGTATGTAACTCTCATATTTACCAGGATATTTCTTAATAGTATCATTTAAAGAGGAAATTCCCTCCGGTGTAATTCTGTCCGCATCCACAATAAAACGAACCTGTTTATAGGGATTTTCCAAAGCCTTGGTCAGAGAAAACACATCCTGGGCAATTATCTTAATATTTTCTTCTGCTTTATCCTCTTTTTCCTCGCCTGTGGTGTTGCCCCCTGCCCCGGTTCCCTGAACATCGATGGTTCCCTGAAGAACGATCGGTTCATCGGCATGAAGCAATTCATAAAACTTCTTGTAAATGTCAGGCCAGAAAATCACCTCCACCGATCCCTTCAAATCCTCCAGAACGATGTTGCACATGATGTCCTTTTTTTTGGTCAAGCGCTCCGAAATCGAGCTGACCACACCGGCAATGGTTATGGAGTCTTTGTCGCGTTTCGCTTTGAGCCCGCTGGAATCGGTATTGGTGACAAAACGCAGTTTATCGGTAAAACCATGGAGGGGATGGCCCGATATGTAAAATCCCAGCGTTTCCTTCTCTATGGACAGAAGTTCCTTTCGGTCCCACTCCGGCAAATCGGGTATCTTGTAGCCGTTCGGTCCTTTTTCCGTGGAGGGGCCTGTTCCGTCCAGCGCGTCAAAAATACTCGCCTGATTGCTCATCATTTCCTTTTGAATGCGCTGGGCTTCCTCCATGGCCGAATCCAGACATTCCATCAACTGCCGCCGGCGATAGCCCAGCGTATCAAAAGCGCCGCATTTGATGAGACTTTCGATCACCCTTTTGTTGACCTTGCGCAGGTCAACCCGGGTTAAAAAATCGATAAACGAGGTGAATCTGGATTCCCTGCGCACGGCAATCACGGATTCGATGGCCGCCTCACCGACGTTTTTTACCGCCGTCAGACCGAAGCGGATATTGTCTCCGCTGATGCTGAAATCCTTTTCCGACTCATTGATGTCCGGCGGCAGAATGTTGATCTCCATCTCCTTGCAGTTGGACATGTGTTTGATGATCTTGTCGCGGTTGTCCTTTTCACTGGTAAGAAGCGCCGCCATAAAGGCAACCGGATAATGCGCTTTAAGGTAAGCCGTCTGATAAGTGATTATGGCGTAGGCCGCGCTGTGCGACTTGTTGAAGCCGTACTCGGCAAAGGTCTCCATCCGATCCCAGATGGTTTTGGCCTTGTTTTCGTCGATTTTTTGCTTCCTGGCGCCTTCGAGAAACCGCGGCTTCTCCTTTTCCATCGCCGCGACCTGCTTTTTGCCCATAACTTTTCGCAGCGTATCGGCCTGAGACATTGTATAATCACCGATGACGTTGGCGATCTGCATAA
>Ga0228535_1002153_pt1 | contig 21000 bp, 17 predicted proteins | sample SJ1metagenome_FD_168457 | JGI IMG/M metagenome (GOLD analysis project Ga0228535, IMG submission 168457) | Enriched culture of PCE-dechlorinating microbial communities from Ithaca, New York, USA - SJ1 | ecosystem: Engineered > Modeled > Simulated communities (microbial... > Unclassified | place... | reverse complement strand
GGGGATTATCGCGGTATTTCTCGCTCTTACGAGCGCGATTTCTTTCTGCCCGGTCTACAGGGTGCTTGGAATTTCGACCTGCCCCACCAAAGAGAAAGAGCCGAGTAAGGACAAAGAGACCAAGTAAGCGCAGCTTTCCCTCTTCAATAGGTCATAGGGAAAAGGGCTGTCCAGGAGGAATTTTGGACAGCCTCTTTTTGTGCATCAGGGTGCGCTGTCGACTGGCGGTTTGTCCTGAGGAACTTGCTCCTCTGTGACGTTTTCCGCTGGAGGCGAAGGCTGTGCCTCCGCTGTGGTGCTCCCGGCGTTTTTTAGCTGGTTCTCGACTTCGCGCGTTTTTTTCTTCTGCGCCGAAAGCGCGCGCATTCGCCTCCACACCGAGGGCAAAAGCAGGAGCATACCGAGCAATACGCCGACCGCAAGGGTTATGACAAGCACAATGGACATGGATGCGTTCGCAGACCATCCCAAAAAGGCCACGGTGACGGGCACGGTGTTCTGCACCGCAAACACGACCACGGCGATGATCAGGACTATCCAAAGAATAATGTAGAAAATACGCATTTTAACCCTCCTTTGGGGAGCATCAAATAGCCGTACTTTCATTCATCATACATGTTTGGATTCACCGTTGCAAACTCCCAGTGCTCGGGAGCCCGCCACAGGCTCGAAAGCATGAGTTCCCGCACGAAGGTGAGTTCCTTGGGCAGGCGGTCGTAGAGCTTTATGAACAGCTCTTCGTGTGAAAGAATCTCGTTTGCCCACAGAGCACGGTCCACCGACATCAATTCATTGAAGCGCTCTCGTGTGAAATCCAGTCCTTCCCAGCTGATATCCTCGTAGCGGGGCATCCAGCCGATAGGGCTCTCGGTGGCTTTGCCGCGGTTGTTCGCGCGGTCGACGATCCACTTGAGCACGCGGAGGTTTTCGCCGAAGCCGGGCCAGATGAAATTGCCGTCTTTGTCTTTGCGGAACCAGTTGACGCCGAAAATGGGGGGCGGATTGCCGTTCGAGCGGCCGACGCTCAGCCAATAGCTGAAATACGAGGCCATGTTGTAGCCGCAGAATGGAAGCATGGCGAAGGGATCTCGGCGCACATGCCCGACTGCGCTCGTCGAAGCGGCGGTCGTCTCGGAGCCGAGGGTCGCGGCGAGATATACGCCATAGATCCAGTTGAACGATTGGTAGACGAGAGGATACACGGTGCTTCTGCGCCCGCCGAAGATGAATGCCTTGATCTGCACGCCCTCGGGGTTTTCCCACTCGGGATCGAAGGAAGGGCACTGCCGAATGGGGGCGGTGAACCGGGAGTTGGGATGGGCGGCCGGCTTGCCCGAAGCCGGGTCCCAAGGCTTCCCCTGCCAGTCGATGAGTCCTGCCGGCGGGTTCTTGCTCATGCCTTCCCACCATATGTCGCCATCCGGCGTGAGCGCGCAGTTCGTGAAAATCGTGTTTGCTCTGACAGTGGTCATGGCATTGGCATTGGATTTTTCGGAAGTGCCGGGCGCGACGCCGAAGAAGCCGGCTTCGGGGTTGATCGCCCGCATCTGGCCATCCTTGCCGGCGCGAATCCACGCGATATCATCGCCGACAGTGGTGATTTTCCAGCCTTCAAAGGCTTTGGGCGGGATGAGCATTGCGAAGTTCGTCTTGCCGCATGCGCTCGGAAAGGCGGCGGCGACATATGTCTTTTCGTGTTCGGGAGATTCGACGCCGAGGATGAGCATATGTTCGGCGAGCCATCCCTGACTGCGCGCGATGACCGAGGCGATGCGCAGGGCGAAGCATTTTTTCCCGAGCAGCGCGTTGCCGCCGTAGCCGGAGCCGTAGGACCAGATTTCCCGTGTTTCGGGGAAGTGGACGATGTACTTCGTCTCCGTATTGCAGGGCCAGGGTACATCTTTTTGCCCATGTTCCAGAGGCATTCCGACCGAATGCATACAGGGCACGAACTCACCGGTTTCGCCGAGCGCCTCGACCACTTTTCGGCCCATGCGCGTCATGATTCGCATATTGGCGACCACGTATGCCGAATCGGTGATTTCCACGCCGATGTATGACATCGGAGAACCGATCGGGCCCATCGAAAAGGGGATGACGTACATGGTGCGGCCGCGCATGCACCCTTTGAAAAGTGTGTTGAGGATGCCCCTCATCTGTTTCGGGTCTATCCAGTTATTGGTGGGGCCTGCGTCGACTTTGTGCCGGCTGCAGATAAAGGTGCGGTCTTCGACGCGGGCCACGTCGCCGGGGTCGGATCGCGCGAGGAAGGAGTTGGGGCGCTTTTCGGGATTGAGGGGGATGAAGGTGCCCGAGGCGACAAGCGAACGGCATATGGTCTCATACTCTTCGTCCGAACCGTCGCACCAATAGACAAAGTCGGGTGTGCAGAGGGTCTGCATAGAGGCAACCCACTTCAGAAGGCGTTCGTTGCTCACATAGGAGGGCTGCTGGATTGTAGTGCTCATGAATTTTCTCCGGAAAATATTGATAGGTCCTTCCATTATAAGGCCATTTTCTGATTTTGTGCACATGAAATTGATGCACACAGTGCCGGCACAATGCCTTTTCTCAAAAGAAAGTAGCGTTTATGCTGAATATATGAGTGATTTCGGAATTCAGGCGCAGTCGTGGTCTCTTTCACCGTGGCTCATGGCAGTTCTCGTAGTATTGTTGGCCGCAATCCTTGTTGCGGGAGTTTTGGCATACCGGCTGGGGAAAAGACGGGGACACCTTGAAGCGGAGCTCACCGAGCGTGACCGGATGGAGCTTGCGCGAAAGGATGCGGTAGAGCGGTCGAGGTCCGTGCTCACAGGACAAGTTTCGGAGCAGGTTGCGCCGTGGCTGCCCGATTTTCCGGGCAATCCATCCGATGCGCGGTTTATCGGCAATCCTGTGGATTTTGTGTCATTTGGCGGCGCGGACGAAGACATGGTGCACGAAATTGTGTTCATAGAGGTGAAGACCGGACGCTCCTCCCTGAGTCCGGTGGAACGGAGCGTCCGCGATGCGATTGTGCAGGGGCACGTGCGCTGGGTCGAATACCGGATTGAATAGCAGTCTCAGGGTTCCATCTGTCGCAGTCTCTTTGGGCCGGCGCGGGAAAGCACCAGTCCGAGTGCGACACATGCGGCGACAAACACCATGCCATACAAAATCGCAAAAGTATATTTCGCCGAGGGCAAAGTGACCGCCAGTATTCCAAGCCCCACGATGAGCCCCATCGAGCCCAGAAGCGCAATGACGGTGTTTGGATTGCGCTTGAGCGCGGCTATGGGGTTTTCCCACGAAAGCCGGGGCCAGAACGTGTCGATCGCGAGCCCCGCCATGGTGAGCGCCAGCGCCCCCGATACCGAAAGAAGAAATGCGACAATCGCGTCCAGGGTGTCGACCCTGAGCATGATGGACCCGCCGACTGTGCCGAGCGCAATGCCCAGCGCCGCGAATATGAGCGCATGCACAAGCTTCGCGGCGATGATGTCCCGTGGCTGCAGCGGCAGGGATTTCAATAGAGGGAGCGATTTTGCGTCGCGCGAGAATGCGGTACAGGCGATGCTCGTCGCGGTGGCGAAAAATATTCCCAGCCCCGCCGGAATGAGGTATTCGGCCGGGCCTGCCAGATGGGGACGGAGCTGGGTGACTGCGTTGCGCATTTCGTCGCCCTGGGCGACGAAGGTGAGGGCAAAAATGACGGGAAGCAGGAGGATCACGAATGGCCCGTTCAGAAAATAGGAGGGCTCGCGGTTCATGAGGCGCAGTTCGCGCTGGACAAGAGAGAGCAGGACCGGCCGCGCCCTGAACAGGGAACCGGCCTGGGACCGGCTGAGCCTGCCTTTCACCGCATGCGTCTCGCCGAAGGTGGCGAGGATCCTGACATAGCCTCTGCCGAAAAGGAAAGCCACCGCGGCCGTCAGCGCCGCGCCGAGGGCCAGATTCGCAAGAGTCGCTACAATTGCCCCGGGCGTGCCGCTCCGCGCGATCGCCTGCATCGTGAGCCATGCCGGCGGCCACCAGTCCGCCACCTGTGCAAAATTCAGCTGGTTCGGAGTGAGCATTTTTTGCAGCAGCGCAGGATTCTCGATGCGGCCCATCATTGTCTGCAGGTAGTAGTTGAAGCCGAGCGCGACAGCCAGCCCGATGAATCCGCCGATATAAAGAAGCGTGTTTTTTCTGCGGAGCCACCGCGACGCGCTCATGAGAGGCACGAGCACTGCGTAGGAGATCGCGAGCGGCACCAGGGGCATCGCAAGCGCATTGAAAAGCATATACAGATAAAAGTCGAAGCCGGGGTGAGCCTTGATGCCGTAGACAGCCGCGGCTATGCCCATGACGAGAAAGGCGATCGGCGCTTCGATCGCATAGACCGTCGCCATTCGCCCGAGGAGCAGAGAAGAGGACTTGAGCGGCATGGTGAGAAACAGGGCTTCGTACTGCGCACTCGAGAAAAGAGAGAGAGAAGTAATGAACGCAAAGAAAAATACAAGCACCGACGCTGTCACGATGGCATAGAGGAGCATGAGCGACTGCATGCCGAGCGGCGCGAGCGCATCGTACATGCCGATGTCCATCATCGCGAACATAAAGCCGAAATCGGCGAGGAGAAAGAGCGCGAGCACAATCCAGCCGAAGGTCCTCAGAATCACTTTGGGCGAAGCCAGCTTTCTTTTGTCCGGCAGGTGGAAGGAGAAGAGCGATTTGAGATTCATGGTCAGAAGTGCCATGAATGGCGAAACTGGTCGCTGACTCATAGTTTGAGTCCTCCGCTGTCTTCGACGAGGGCGAGGAAGAGGGCCTCGAGGCTCTCATCGCCTGCCTCGCTGCCCGGTTTGACACCGCGGGATTCGCGGAGTTCCCTCAGGGCCTCGAGATTGCCCGTAAAGATCAGTTTTCCCCTGTTGATGATGGCGAGCTCGTCGCAGATCCGCTCGGCCACTTCCATGACGTGCGTCGAAAAGAAGACAGTGCCGCCCGCGGCCGTGTGCTCGCGCATGAGTTCCTTGAGCGCGAAGGCTGAATGGGGATCGAGCCCGACGATCGGTTCGTCGAGGATCCAGTTGTGGGGGCTGTGCACGAGGCTCGCGATGAGGTTGAGCTTCATGCGCATGCCGCGGCTCATGCTGCTGATGGGGGATTTGAGGACATCGCTGAGCTCGAAGCGGGCCGCGAGGTTCTCGATTACCGATATTCTGGCTGCTGTCGGGACCCTGTAGACATCCGCGACGAAGTTCAGGTATTCGTATGCCCTGAGTTTGCTGAACAGGTCGGGGGTGTCGGGGACGAGGCCGAAGCGCTGTTTGGCCTCGATCGGACTTTTGTCGAGATCGATGCCATCGATGAGCACGCTGCCGGAGTCTGCGGCGATTGCGCCGGTCATGATGCGTATCGTGGTCGTTTTCCCCGCTCCGTTCGGGCCCAGAAATCCATAGATGACACCCTCGGGTATTTGAAGCGTGAGGGAATCGACGGCTTTTGTGCCGCTCTTTGCGTAGGTTTTGGAGATATTGCGCAGTTCGATCATGGATTTGCCTGCCTTTGTCGTGTCGTGCGGTCCAATCGTTCCGTCTTTATTGAAACACAAATGGCCGCTATACTGCAAGCAATCGCTTGGGCAAAAGGAGTGGTGGCGCATGACGACCAGGAGTATCCCCGAACTGATTCCCGCTGAAATACTTCAGGGAGATTTTGATGATATCGAGATAAAGGGCTTCTACACTTCGGACCTTCTCTCCGATGTGCTGGCGAATGGCAGGGACGCGACTGTGCTCATCACCATTCAGGCGCACAAGAATACTGTCGCGGTGGCGACGGTCGCCGATATTTCGCTCATCGTCCTCTGCAACGACCGGCCGGTCATCGATGACATGATAGAGGCGGCTGCGAAAGCGCGGATTGGCGTGATCAGGACGGCCCTCAGCCAGTTTGAGGTTTCGGGCCGGCTCTGGCAGGCCATGCGGCCTCCGAAGTCCGGGCAGCCATAGCCCGTTGGGCCATGATCCTGACATTCGATTTCCACAATCATTCCTGCCTCAGTCCCTGCGCCAGCCTTGAAAATTCTCCTTCGGCTATGGCCGCGCGCGCCGCGCAGCAACACCTCGATCTCTTCGCCCTCACCGACCACAACAGCGCACTCAATGCTCCCGCCTTCGCAATCGCCTGCGGGCTCGCCTACAAGCAAGCCCGCAGGCGAGTCTGCGCGCGCGCCGGGCCTATCCCCCTGTTTGGCCTCGAAATAAATCCATTCGAAGAGGCGCACCTGCTGGCCGTCTTCCCCGATCCCCTCTCGGCCCTCGCCTTCAGCGACCGGGTGTTCCGGTATTTGCCTCAAATGGAAGTGGATCCGGGGCAGTTTGGCGACCAGGTTGTGGTCGACCCCGAAGAGCGGATCCTCGCGATGCCCCGGGTGTGGTATGGAAACGCGCTGCAGGAGTCCTTCACGTTTTTTGCGAAAGAGGCGGCCGGGGCCGGCGCCCTCGTGATTCCGGCCCATATCGACCGGCCGCAGTTTTCGGTGTACAGCCAGCTCGGGTTTCTGCCCGAGGGCGCATACGACGCGGTCGAAGCCATGTGGGCGGACCCGGATGCAAGGCTCTGCGGGCGGCACTGCGTGATTTCCGGCTCGGATGCCCATGTGCCCGAGCACATAGGGCTCAGGCCCTCGACGGTGGAAATCTGTAGCGGGAAGCTTGTCGGTGACCTGCGGTCGGGGCTCGCCGCGATGCTTCGGGCATGGGAAGAGCTTCAGCCCGAAATTGAGGCCAGTGCCGCACTGCAGCCGGACGCCGAGGCAATGTGCGGCGCCGCGCTTTCTTCGGAGATTCCGGGGCTCGCGCCGCTCGTCGGTTTTTTGGAGGAATGGTATCCGCGCGGCGCGGCACAGGCCCTTTTTGAAGAGATCAGGCGATCCTTTCATGCGGGAAGGGCCTGGAGCGTGTACAAGGGGCGGCATCCGGCAAATTCGGCGGCCAATTAATTTTTGCCACAGGGGCGGGCACAGGGAAGGCCGCGCCAGATAGAGCCGGCGCCCCGACCGGGACCTGCATCCCATTGAGCGCGCCGGATGAAAGCGCGCCGGTGCGCCTCTCTACTCCGGCCAGCGCATCGAGAACGCGATCGGCTTTTCCAGTGTCAGCAGATCGAAGAGTGGCAGTTTCGCGCGGAAGACCGGCCCCGAAAAGCTTCCGCCCTCTGCCGAGGAAATCGCTCTCGGCACAGTGATCGCTACGTCGACCGAGCAGGCATCGAAGGCGGGCATGTTTTTCTTCCCTATAATGACCTGCTCAAGATTGAGCCGGTATTCATCGGCAGAGACCGGATCGGGTTCCAGGGCCGGCGGGCTCAGGCTGTCGATGATGCGCCTGTCTACGCCCGGAAAGAGCTTGAGCATATAGGGGGCGTTCTCTCTTGAAAGATGGACCGAGAGCTCCCGCATCGCGGGGGAAGAGCCCTGTGCGGGTATTTTCTGATATCCGATCATGCCTGGCGGCACGAGGCTCGTGTCCGCGATGAGCGTGTCGAGGTTCTGCACCCAGACCACGGAGGTGAGGATGTCGGGAGTGGGCGAGGAGACATCGACGAGATTGATGCTCGTGCGCCCCAGAAACTGATTCCTCACCGCTTCGGGGCTGAACAGGGGTTCGCGCGAGCCAAGGCCCACAAACTGCCGCACTCGCCCGCTCAGCGCTTCGGGAATAGTGAGCCGGACCGCTGCGCGGACGGAGCCGTCCCCTCTCAGGGTGGCGTCGAGGTTCCCCGAGCACGAGGCGCCCACAATAAGGGTTGCGGCAAAAATCGCCGCATACAGCATGAATTTCGGTGGTTTCATGGGCAATTTTTCACTCCATTATGGTTTTTTTGCATACAGCGGCATTGGACGCGTACTCTTGCGGAGCAATGCCTCGCTGAAGCGTTCGAGCGTCACCTGGCTTTCCAGAGTGAGCCGGCGGTAGGTCGCATGGCTCACCAGGAGACTCTGATGAAATTCGCGGCACAGCGAATCGAGCCTGGCCGCGATCGCGATGGTGTCGCCGTAGAAGCTCATTCTCTGCTGGCCCGGCGGACCGAGGAGCGCGGCGGTGACAAATCCCGAATGAATGCCTAACGATACTTTTATATCATTCGGAAGCGACTGTACAACCATATCCTCTCTTAGGCCTTCCAGTTCTTCAAGAAACGCATACGCCGCGTTGAGGGCGCGGTCCGCACTGCGGTCGGCATCGACAAGGCCAAAAACGGTCACCACGGTGTCCGCCGAGAGCGATGCGATTCTCCCGCCGTAGCTTCCCGCGCACTGGGTCCATATCCCATAGTATCGGTTGAGCAGCGCGGTCGCCTCGGTGCGGCCCAGCTGTTCCGAGAGGTCTGTGAAGCCGATGATGTCCGAAGACACCACGGTCACGAAGAAGGCCGTCGGCGATCGCACAGGCAGGCTCTCGGACGCATCCGTGCCTGGCGGCTGCGGCTGGCTTTGGCCTGGACTTTCCCCGGCGACTTCATTCTGGGATTCCTGCGGGGAAGCTTCGATGATGCGTTTGGCCTCCTGCGGCATCTCGATGAGCCGCGTGAGCCTGTGTTCCAGCGTGATGGCCCTCATCCGCGCCACCAGGAGCAGAAAATCGAAGGAGATGACCCCGAACAGCGCGAACAGATGCTGCGGCGCGCGTATGAATTTCTGGAATACGGCGGGGAACGATTGGATTCGCAGTGCCTGCGCCATCGTCGCCGCGTCGATTTCGCCCCTTGCAAAAGAAGCGTTCACCGAGATGCGCAGGTCCAGATATGCATAGAAGAGAATGAAGATGAGCGCCGAGCCCAGCGAGAGGGCGATCTCGGAGAGCCGCTTCAGAAATGGCCTGCGAAATACCATCGACAGTGTCTGGAAGACGGCGATGTAGATCGAGGAGCCCCACAGAAGCATATTGGCAGTCTCGGTGAAGGCCGTATCGGAGAGTGTCGTGCGCAGAATCGAATATGCAGCCGCCGTGATGAACGAATACAGAATCCTCAGTATCGGGATATGCCCGTGCAGAGTGAGCAGGCTTGTCTGAATGAGCATGAAGGCCAGCACGATGAGCGAAGAGACGAGCGCGTTTTTCCATGACCCTGAAGTCAGGGATATGATCATGACAAAAAAGAGGACGAATTGGTTCGAATAATAATACAGCTCGGCCGCAAAGCGTTTTCGTGAAAATTGCATCAGCTCTATTGTACCTGCCATGGTGGCCGGTGGAAAGTCCCGATGAACACTTGACGGATGATTATAAGAGTGTACAATAATTCTGCATCAAGTATCTCAAAGGAGGTTCTATGAGAAAGTTCATAGCAGTGATGCTCGTGCTTGCCTTCCTCGTGGTTGGCGCCGATGTATTCGCTCAGGCCAAGGCCAAATTTCATATCGGCGTGGTGACCGGGACAGTCTCTCAGTCTGAGGACGACCTGCGCGGTGCCGAACAGCTGATCAAGGAATATGGCAACGTCAAAGATGGCGGCATGATCCAGCACATTACGTATCCCGACGACTTCATGTCGCAGCAGGAGACCTTCATCTCCAACGTCGTCGCGCTCGCCGATGATAAGGACATGAAGGCGATCGTCATCAACCAGGCCATCCCCGGCACCGCCGAGGCCTTCAAGCGCGTGCGCGCCAAGAGACCGGACATTCTCCTTCTCGCGGGCGAACCGCATGAGGACCTGCTCGTCATCCAGGGCGCGGCCGACCTCGCGGTCTCCAATGACTTCATCTCCCGTGGCTACACCATCATCTGGGCAGCCAAGCAGCTCGGCGCGAAGAACTTCGTCCACATTTCCTTCCCGCGCCATATGAGCTATGAGACGCTCGGCCGCCGCCGCGCGATCATGGAGCAGGCCTGCAAAGACCTGGGCTTGAATTTCTACTTCGAGACCGCTCCGGACCCGACCTCTGACGTCGGCGTCGCGGGCGCCCAGCAGTTCATCCTCGAAAAAGTGCCGCAGTGGATCCAGAAATACGGCAAGGACACCGCCTTCTTCTGCACCAACGACGCGCATACCGAGCCGCTTCTCAAGCAGCTCCTCGCGTACGGCGGCATCTTCGTGGAAGCCGACCTTCCGTCTCCGCTCATGGGCTATCCCGGCGCACTCGGACTCGACCTCTCCAAGGAAGCGGGCGATTTCCCCGCCATCCTCAAGAAGGTTGAGGCCGCTGTCGTCGCAAAGGGTGGCGCTGGCCGCTTCGGAACCTGGGCATATTCCTATGGATACACCCTCACCGCCGGTCTCGGCGAATTCGCGAAGAGAGTTGTCGAAGGCAAGGCCAAGAAAGACAGCATGAAGGACGTATTCGACGCGCTCGGCAAGTACACGCCGGGAGCCAAGTGGAATGGCGCCTACTATGTCGACATGGGCACCGGTGTCCGCGCGAAGAACCAGATCCTCATCTATATGGATACCTACGTCCTCGGCAAAGGCTTCCTGCCCACCACGCAGCAGAAGGTCCCCGAGAAGTACTACACCATCAAGATGCACGACTAAGTTGCTTATGGGGCTGTCCAGGATTTGGATAGCCCCTCTTTTCTCGGCATATTCCGGCCCGTATTCAGGCGTTGTCGGGATACGGGCCATTTTTCATAATCCCTTTTCCCATTGGAATTATTATGACGAATGGAAGTCCTCTTCTTTCCATGGAACATGTTTCCAAAGATTTTTATGGAAACGTTGTACTGCATGATGTGAGCTTCGAGCTCCGCGAAGGTGAAATTTTGGGCCTTGTGGGAGAAAACGGAGCGGGTAAAACCACACTCATGAGCATTCTCTTCGGCATGCCCGTCATCATGGAGACCGGCGGGTTCCAGGGCAGCATCAGGATCGAAGGGACGGAGGTTCATTTTTCGAGCCCCTTCGACGCGCTGGATGCGGGCCTGGGTATGGTCCATCAGGAATTCAGCCTGATCCCCGGTTTCACGACGACTGAAAATATCGTGCTCAACCGCGAATCCATGCGCAGGAGCGTCTTGAACGATGTGTTCGGCGAGCGCATGAGCGTGCTCCAGCGCGACAGAATGCGCGAACGCGCCAGGAAGGCGATCGGCAAGCTCGGCGTCGATCTCAATCCGGACATGCTGGTCTCCGAGATGCCGGTGGGCCACAAGCAGTTCACCGAAATAGCGCGGGAGATCGACCGGGAAAAGACGCGCATCCTCATTCTCGACGAACCCACCGCGGTCCTCACCGAATCGGAAGCCGAAGTGCTGCTGCAGACCCTCAAGCGCCTCGCTGCGGAAGGTATCGCGATTATTTTTATTTCCCACAGACTTCAGGAAGTGCTGGCCATCGCGAGCCGCATCGTCGTGCTCCGCGACGGCCATGCCGTCAAGGATACGGCCAATGAGAACATCAACATGCGCGACATCGCGTCCTGGATGGTCGGCCGCTCCCTCGGCGAGGGCGGACAGCGCTCCGAAGCCCGAAGTTTTGCGGAGAACACGTTCAGAGTGCAGCATCTGTGGGTCGACATGCCCGGCGAGACGGTGCGCGATGTCTCTTTCGACGTGCACAGAGGCGAGATCTTCGGCATCGGCGGCTTGGCGGGGCAGGGCAAACTCGGCATTCCCAATGGCATCATGGGTCTGTTCCCGGCCGGCGGCGAAGTCGTTCTGGACGGCAAGAGCGTGCCCCTCAATGACCCGGCCAAGGCGCTGGCGATGGGGATGGCCTTTGTCTCGGAGGACCGACGCGGAGTCGGGCTGCTCCTCGACGAGAGCCTCGAATGGAACATCGCCTTCACCGCCATACAGGTGCATGGACAGTATCTGAAGAAGGCGCTGTTCGGCCTCTTTTCCCAGCGGGACGAGAAGGCGATGGAGGACCTTTGCCAGGAATACGTGAAGCTTCTCGACATCAAGTGCACGAGCACGAAGCAGAAGGCCAAGGAACTGTCGGGCGGCAATCAGCAGAAGATCTGCCTCGCGAAAGCGTTTGCGATCAAGCCGCAGCTGATGTTTGTGTCGGAGCCCACGCGCGGCATCGACGTGGGCGCGAAGAAGCTCGTGCTCGACACGCTGCACCACTACAACCGCGATTTCGGGACGACCATCGTCATGGTGTCGAGCGAGCTCGAGGAGCTGCGCTCGATCTGCGACCGCATCGCCATTGTCGACGAGGGCAGAATCGCCGGTATCCTGCCGCCCACGGCGGATATCTCCGAATTCGGTCTGCTCATGTCGGGTGCTGCTGTGGAGGAGGCCGTCAATGCGTAATCTCAAGACGTTCATTCAGGACTTCGGATGGCCGCGCATCATCATATTCTTCTTTCTGGTGGGGCTCTTCATCATGGCGCCTTTTGTCCGCGTCCGCCTCGACGCGTCGTTTTCCGACGTGCTGAACCGCTTCGGACAGAATGCCATCATGGTGCTCGCGATGGTGCCGATGATCCAGTCGGGCTGCGGCCTGAACTTCGGCCTCGCGCTGGGCCTGGTGTCGGGACTTCTGGGCGCAACGCTGTCGCTGCAGCTCCAGCTTCACGGGATGCTGGGCTTTTTGGGCGCAATCGTGCTGGCAACGCCCTTTTCGATCATTCTCGGCTGGTTCTACGCCAAGCTCCTCAACAAGGTGAAGGGCGAGGAGATGACCATCGCGATGTACGTCGGCTTTTCCTTCATCATGTTCATGTGCATCATGTGGCTTATTCTGCCGTACAGCAACCCGACGATGGTCTGGGGCTACGCGGGCAAGGGGCTGCGCACCACGATTTCGGTCGAGAACTATTGGCTGCACATACTGAACGACTTCCTGGCGATCAAAATCGGCGAGTTCTTTGTGTTCCCGACGGGCCTTCTGCTGTTTGTCGCGCTGTTCGCCTTTCTGATGTGGCTGTTCCTGCGCAGCAGGACTGGCACCGCAATGACGGCCGTGGGCTCGAATCCCGACTTTGCGCGCGCGTCCGGCGTCGATGTCGACAAGATGCGCACGATCTCCGTCATCCTTTCGACCTTTCTGGGCGCGGTGGGCATCATCGTGTACGAGCAGAGCTTCGGCTTCATTCAGCTCTATACGGCGCCGAGCCCGATGGTCTTCCCCGCGGTCGCCGCGATCCTCATCGGCGGCGCGAGCATCAACAAGGCGAGCATGGTGAATGTGCTGGTGGGAACCATTCTGTTCCAGGGGCTTCTGACCATGACGCCGTCGGTGATCAACTCGCTCCTTCAGACCGACATGTCGGAGGTCATACGAATTATCGTATCGAACGGCATGATTCTCTACGCGCTCACGCGCAAGATAAAGGTGTCAAAATGAGCGCACAGAAAAAACTTTCGACGATGTTCTCGCGATATGCGGTTGTCATCATTTTTGTCATCATCACCGTGGCCGCGATTCCGCCCTCGGGCCTCTCGGTCACGTATATTCTACAGGAAATCATCACGAGGCTGGGGCGCAACTCCTTCCTCGTGCTGGCGCTCCTCCTGCCGATTTACGCGGGCATGGGCCTGAACTTCGGCATGACGCTGGGCGCGATGGCCGGCCAGATCGGTCTCATTTTCGCCGTGAACTACGGCATTGCGAACTGGCAGGGCCTCGTATTCGCCCTGCTGGTGGGTCTGCCGGTTGCGGTGCTCCTGGGATGGATCTGCGGGCTCGTCATGAACAGGGCGAAGGGCCGCGAGATGGTCACAGGCTACATCCTGGCCTTCTTCATCAACGGCATCTACCAGTTCTTCGTGATGTACATGCTGGGTTCGGTCATACCCATGGGCAACAAGGCCATCGTGCTCTCGCGCGGCTACGGCATCCGCAACACGCTCAACCTCGAATCGGTGCGGCAGTCGCTCGACAACATTGTCATGCTGCGCGTGGCCGGGTTCTCGATTCCCCTCGTGACCTTCATCATCATCGCACTGCTGTGCATCTTCGTGATGTGGTTCAAGAAGACGAAGCTGGGGCAGGATATGAGGGCCGTGGGCCAGGACATGGCAGTGGCGGAATCGGCCGGCATTCCGGTCGAAAAAACGCGCATCGTGGCGATCATCATCTCGACGGTGTTGGCGTGTGCGGGGCAGATCATCTTCCTCCAGAACATGGGGAACCTCGCGACCTACAATGCGCACGACCAGACGGGATTCTTCGCGGTGGCCGCGATCCTTGTCGGCGGTGCGTCGGTCACGAATGCGAGCATCGCCAACGTGTTCGTGGGCGTCATGCTGCTGCACGCCATGTTTGTGGTATCGCCGCTCGCGGGGCAGAAACTCTTCGGGTCGGCGATGATCGGCGAGTACTTCCGCCAGTTCATCGGATATGGCGTTATCGCGCTTTCGCTCGTGCTCTACGCGTGGAGAACGAGAAAAGCCGCCGCCGAGGCGCGCCTCAGCCTGCGCGGGGCCCGGAGCGGCCCGGCAAAAGGGAACGGCAAGCCCGCGGCCGAGAATGGAGGGCAGGCATGAACGACACTATAACTGCAAAAAGCGCCCCTCAGTCCAAGACGCGTCGCCGCCTCGTGCAGGGCGGACTGCTGGTAGTGTATATACTGATCATGGTGCTCATGATTTTTACCGGCCGGCGGCACACAATTCTCATCGACAACAAGGATGCGGCCGATGGCTCGTACAGCGCCATCAATGGCATGGAAGTCGCGATAGACAAGCAGGAATCCGCCGAATATTATCCGGGAGACCGCGACAGAGCCCTGGTCCAGGGACAGAGGCACACTATTCAGGTGACCATTTTTGACGGCAATACGAGTATCGAGAAGACATTCACCGTGCCTCTCTGGAGCGACATGATGATCATCTCGGTGCCGAAGATGGCCGCCGGCCTCGAGCCGTGGATCGAGCCCTTTACGATGGCCGAACAGATCGAGGAGGCCCAGGAGTCAGGACCGCCTGCTGGCGAGATGAGCTTCCAGAGTCTTGGCGGCCCTGCTCCCGAAGGGACGGAGGAGGCGCAGCCGAGTCCGTGAAAGTTCTGCGCGGCGCGCAGAAAGCCTTCGCTGCCTCTTCGTCCATATAGAAAGAGCCGCCCGGTCAATATGGCCGGGCGGTCTTTTTTATTGCGGCATCTCGACAGCCGCTTTCTGTATGCGGTCCTTGGCTTTTTCAGATGAACAGATTCACGCCGGCGCCGCTCGCCGCTTCCATATAAGTCGCCACGCCGCCGATTTCCACACCGTCGAGCAGCTCTTCGCGCTTGACTCCCATGATGTCCATAGACATCTGGCACGCGATGAGGTGGACGCCCGCCTGGCGGGCCTGAGCCATCATGGTTTCGAGCGCGTCGACCCGCTTGGATTTCATCCGCGACTTCATCATCTTTGGTCCGATTCCGCCGAAATTCATGTGGGAGAGGGAAAGTCCGCCCGCGTGCTTGGGAAGCATCATGCCGAATATCCTGCCCATGAAGTCTTTGGCGACGCTCGGCGCGTCGGGCTTGCGGATGACCGAGAGTCCCCAGAACGTAAAAAACATGGTGACATCCTTGCCGGCGGAGGCCGCCCCGTTCGCGAGTACGAAGCTCGCGAGGGCGCGGTCGAAGTCGTTCGAGAACACGATGATTGTCGCGCCCTTGGGAGTCATCTGGATGAAGGGCGCCCCGCCGCCCGCGGCCGCCGCTGCCTGCGCCGCGGCCATGGCGCTCTGCTTCACGGTCTTCTCGATCATCGCGGTGTACCTGCCGTTCGATTCCTCCATCGAGACGAGAAGGTTGCCCGTCACCTTGCACCACGCTCCCGCGTCGCGGACAAAGCCCGGATCGGTCGCGCTTATGACTACGCGTCCGCCCTCCGGCAATTTGTCGATCTCGGTCTTGAGCCGCATGATGGGGCCGGGGCACTGGAGGCCGCAGGCGTCGACCTGGACGACAGTCTGGCGCTTCGCGGCGAGCGATTCGGGCATGCCTGAGCCTTCCGCGAAGGTCGTGTGCAGAAGTTCCCGGGAGCCCTTGGCCAGGCTGGACTGGAGGCTCGCGAGACCCGGCTTGTAGATGCCCTTGTGGGACTGAGGCTCGGTCGCAATCTCCCAGGTCTTGTAGCCGCCGGACAGGTTGGCTATCGATGTCCAGCCGCTTTGTCTGAGAATTCGCTCCGCGAGATACCCGCGGAGGCCTGCGGCGCAGTATATCAGCACTTCCCGGTCGCGAGGGATTTCGCCGAGCCGCAGCCGCAGAGCGTCCAGAGGAATGTTCGCCGCGCCGGGGATGGCGCCGAGGGAGAACTCTTCCCGGGTGCGCACGTCGAGCACAAAGCCTCCCTTTTCCTGGAAGGCTTCCACTTCATGCCACTGCAGATGGCGGCTCAGGCCCGAAAGCACGTTTTCCGCCACCATGCCGGCGATGTTGACGGGATCCTTGGCGCTGGAGAAGGGGGGCGCGTAGGCGTGCTCGATCTCGCCGAGCTCCGTCACTTTTGCCTTACGGCGTATGTAATCGGCGATCAGGTCGATTCGCTTGTCGACACCGTCGTAGCCGACGACTTGCGCCCCAAGGAGCGTCCCGTCGGGAGTGAAAATGGTCTTGATGGTGAGCGGCTGGGCCCCGGGATAGTATCCGGCGTGGCTCGAACCGTGGGTGATGATCGACATGCAAGGGATGTTGTTCTTCTTGAGGAGTTTTTCGGCTACGCCCGCCGCGGCCGCGGTGATGTCGAAGACTTTGGCTATGGAAGTGCCGATGGCGCCGTGCCACTTCCGCGTTCCGGGGCCCCCGGCGATATTGTCCGCGACGATGCGCGCCTCTTTGTTCGCGGGTCCCGCGAGCGGCACGGGCATCGCCATGCCGAGCAGGGGATGCGGGAAGGCGATGGCATCGCCCAGAGCGTAGATCGCGGGATCGCTCGTCTGAAGGTTTTCATTGACGAGAATCGCACCGTTCGGCGTTGTTTCGAGCCCGGCGGCTTTGGCGATGCCCGTTTCGGGACGGACGCCGATAGAGAGCACGATCATGTCGGCGTCGAGACGCGTTCCGTCGGCGAGGACAGCGACGATCCGCGAGCCGGCTCCTTCGAATTTCGATACCGCCGAACTGAGGTAGAGCTCGACGTTTTTCTGTTTCAGATGCTGATGGACGAGCGCCGCCATCTCGAAATCGATGGGGTTCATCACCTGATCAAGCGCTTCGACGATAGTGACGAATGAGCCGCGCGCGTGCAGATTTTCGGCCATTTCGAGGCCGATGAAGCCGCCGCCGACCACGATGGTCCGCTCCGGACGCTTGGTGTCGAGGTATTCCTTTATGTGGTCGATGTCGCTCACTGAGCGAAGCGTGAAGATGCGCGAATCTTCGATGCCGGGGATGGGCGGCTTGATCGGGTCCGCTCCGGGCGAGAGCACGAGCGCGTCGTACTCAAGCGGGTATTCGCGGCCGCTGTCCAGTTCTCGCGCCTGAATCTTCTTCGCCTCGCGGTCGATGGCGGTCACTTCGGTGCGGACGCGCACATCGATATTGAGCCATGCCTTGAATTTCTGAGGAGTCATGACAAAGAGCCGCTCGCGCTCTTTTATCGTTTCGCCCGCGTAATAGGGAAGGCCGCAGTTGGCATAGCTTATGTGCGAACCGCGCTCGAACAGGACAATCTCCGCGTGCTCATCGAGCCTGCGAAGCCGGGCCGCAGTCGAGGCCCCACCCGCGACGCCGCCTACGATAATGTATCGTGCCATTCGGATTCTCCTCTATACATCAGACCAATTTATATAGATATAATTATATAAAGATAATTCAATAAATGCAATGGGCCGGCGACCGAAGTCGGCGTGCGGAGGAAAAGTTCCAAGTTTGTTTTCCATGCAGGGCGTATCGAGGCGACTGGAATGATATAATTCTCACAATAATGTCGTAAAATCTGAATCCGTATATAGGAAAACGATTCCGCACATGGTGATCGCACCTGTCATGATGGCTTTCTCGCTGAAAACAAGTCTGGAATTATGCAGAGAGAGCTCACTTTCGGGGTGTCCATCAGTCGTACCCAAGCGGAAGTATGCGCCGGGAATTTTTTCAAGATAATAAGAAAAATCTTCTCCTCCCATGGAGGTTGTCGGAAGCTCTATAATTTTTTCTTTTCCCAAAAGTCTTGTTGCTGACTCTATAACAAGGTCAACCATCGCATCGACACTTATTGTCGGATCGTATTTATGCCAGTATTCCACTTGCGCCGAGGCGTTAAGACTTTGCGCGGTCATTGTCGCAATGCGTTCAATGCTTTCCTGGATACGTGCTCTCGTATCGTTATGTATTGTACGGACCGTGCCTTCAAGAACCGCAACGGATGGGATAATATTGCTCGCTGTCCCGGCGGTCATTTTGCCTACCGTAATTACAGCCGGTTCCACAGGCATAATCTCGCGAGACACAATAGTCTGAAGCTGTGTTATTATATATGCTGCGACAACAATAGGGTCAGCGGTCTTATGAGGATGTGCCGCATGACCACCCTTGGCGTGTACGGAAATGCGAAACTGATCGGAACCGGCCAGCATTGGGCCTTTGCGTACGCCTATATGGCCGCCGGAGATTTCCGGCCAGGTGTGCGCACCAAAGACGGCACCCACTTTTGGGTTTTCTAAAAAACCATTCGAAATTATGCTTTTTGCACCTCCTTCCGATTCTTCTGCCGGTTGGAAAATAAATTTCACTGTTCCGTGAAGATCATTTCTGCGTTCGCTGAGCAGGCGTGCACAGGCGAGGAGCGCCGCTGTATGAATATCATGTCCGCATGCATGGCATACTCCCGAATTCCGGGACGAAAAGGGAAGCCCGGTCATCTCCGTCAGCTTCAGTGCATCGATATCCGCACGCAAAGCCACAACCTTACCGGGATATTTGCCGGACAGACAGCCGACTACACCAGTTTGATCTCCATTATTTGAAATATCGATTTTGCAGTGTTCCAACTCTTTTTTTATTAATTCGGTAGTCTTGAATTCCTGAAAGGCTGTTTCCGGATTTTGGTGGATCTCGCGGCGTATCGCAATGAATTCAGGTTCCAATTCTCCTGCGCGTTGTATCAAGCCGGCCACGCTGGTCCTCCTTTTGTCGTGATAAGCATAATCACTTAAAGAGTGGATGCGTAATGGCAAGCACTCAGCCGGTCCTCCGAAATCTTCACAAGATTTGGTTTTTCAAATAAACATTTGTCTTGAGCTATTGGGCATCTCGAAATAAAAGAGCAATTCTTGTCACTTGCTTCAAAAGAATTTTCTTTAGCGTGCTGCCGTATGCGTCCAGGGCGTATTCGAGGAGAAGCGGACAGTAGAAGCGAAGTGTATGGGTGTTTTGGGTTTGAAATGATTGACTCTGTTGGCCCTGTTTCCATGATTCTCCCTGAATAGAAGATAATCAGGCTTTCAGCAAGATATCGTGCCACTGCAAGATCATGGGTAATTAAAATGATGGAGGTGTGGATTTCATCTCTCAAGTGCAGGAGAAGGTTGAGTACTCCGGCCCGCACCGAGACGTCCAGCATCGATGTTGGTTCATCTGCTATTATGAGGGATGGCTGCAATATTATCGCACGTGCGATGGATACTCTCTGTCTTTCTCCACCGCTTAGCTCATACGGTTTTTTCCATAGATATCTGTCTGCCGGGCTCAGTCCTACGCTCAGCAGTGCCTTGTTGACCTTATTCTGGTTTGACTGCGGGTTTTTCTCGCCATGGGCCAAAAGCGGTTCAGATATAGTCATATTTACCGTGAAACGCGGATCCAGTGATTCATAAGGATCCTGAAAAACCATCTGTATCTGCCGGGTAATTTCATGTTTTAGATTGTGGGGCAATTTGTACAGATTCTGACCTTTGAATTTGACTTCTCCTGATGATGGCGACTCAAGTCTGCAGAGAATTTTACCCAGCGTAGTTTTCCCGGAACCACTCTCTCCGACAATCGCGACGACAGAGCCTTCGGAGATTGATAAGGACACTCCATCCAGAGCCTTCACATCAGGAGATCTTCTACCCACCAACGACATTATCTCACTGCGCGGCGATCTGTAATATTTAGTTATATCTTTGAGGACTACCATGGGTTCGTTTGACAATGATCTCTCCTTTCCAATCAAGCTTTTCAGGTAACATTATCTCTTTGCCAATAATTATAAAGGGTAATGGCAATAAACTTCATGATTTCCTCCGGAGCGGCAGGAGGGAGCTACATTCAGGCAAAGGCCTCCATCCGAAAAAGAACACCGATCTGCAAATCTGCAGCCGTTGGGAGGATCAATCAGTTGAGGCGGGTATCCCGGAATAGAGACAGCCATTCGCTTGTCCCCATCCAGAGACAGGAAAGATTTCATAAGCCCCATTGTGTAGGGATGGTGTGGATCATCGAATACATCTTGAGTATTGCCTGATTCTACCACCCGTCCGCCATACATAATCGCGACGCGTTCGCAGGTCTCCGCAACGACTGAAACATCATGGCTCACGAGGATTAAACCAAAGCCCAGTTTTGTCTGGATTTCCCGCAAACTGGCTAGTATATCATCCTGCACGACAACATCGAGCGCAGTTGTCGGCTCATCGGCAAGTAAGAGAGCCGGGCTGCATACAAGAGCCAGGGCTATGACCGCCCGTTGGCGCATCCCTCCGCTCAACTCATGGGCATAGGAAGATTCTACTCTTGATGGCAGATCCACAATTTTCAGTACTTCGCCGACGCGTTGTTTTGCATCGGCCTTTGACACATGGGGATTATGTCGACGATATGCTTCTGCAATAAGGTCGCCTACCTTTATGACGGGGTTCAGGGCATTCATTGCTCCCTGGAATACTATGGCCATTTCCACCCATCTGATATCCCGGAGCTCATCTTCAGTCATTTTAAAGATATCTCTATTGTTGATCATGCATTGACCGGCGGCCACTTTGGCATTGCCGGGGATCAGACCGCATACGGCCGAAAGCAGTGAGGATTTTCCGCACCCTGATTCGCCGATGATCCCCAGGCTTTCCCCCCTTTCCAGGTTTATATCAACCCCATCAACAGCCCGGAGCCATTTCTCGTTTAATGAGTACCATATCTTAAGTTGAGATACATTCAATAAACTCA